>Ga0315912_10000837_pt1 | contig 45226 bp, 39 predicted proteins | sample VfabasoilMG_FD_204469 | JGI IMG/M metagenome (GOLD analysis project Ga0315912, IMG submission 204469) | Garden soil microbial communities collected in Santa Monica, California, United States - V. faba soil | ecosystem: Environmental > Terrestrial > Soil > Garden | place: USA: California... | reverse complement strand
CGCCCCTCTCCAGGAGAACGCGCGTTACGCATTCGATGTCATGGAGCCAGACATTCGCATGGCGCATTACTGGGGTCTCCGGACGCGCGCGTTCGTCATCGACGGCCGCGCCGACGACGACGTTCCGCTCGTCGCCGGAGTCCCCGCCACTTGCGGCGCGGCCTGGCCCATCGATCTCGATCAGGCTGTCGAATCGTCCAACAACGACTACAACTTCACCTGCGCGGCGTTCGGCACGGAGGTCGACACGGCCGACACGCTCGTCGTTCGGCGCGCCAACCCGGATATCGCCGTTCCCGCCGCCGGTCGACTCTATATTCAGTCCTCACGCAGCGACAATTCCGCGCTGTTCGCGGGAGCGACAATACCTGCCGGCTTTCTCGCCGCCACCTCCGAAACCCATGCCCTGATCGTCAACGGGTACTACATCAGCCAGAACTCCACGCTGGACTTTGGCGGCAATGAGGTGCCGTCGTTGCGCAGAAAATCGCTTGGAGCCGGCCCCGCGATCAACGATGAGGAAATTCTGCCCGGGGTCGAGGACATGCAGATCCAGTTTGGTGTCGACACCGATCCCGTCGACGGTAACGATCGCGGCGTCGTCGATCGCTACGTGAATCCCGACGATCCGATTCTCGACCCGCTCGATGCCGCATTCAATGACGATGCGGAAATTCTCGCGGTTCGCATCTGGCTGCGCCTGCGCTCCGATCGCCTTGAAGTCGGGCTACCGGCCGACAACGGCTACATCTATGCCGACCAGGACGTCGACCCAATCAACGACGGTTTCCGGCGCATCGTCGTCAGCCGCACGATCTACCTCCGCAACGCCAGGCCCGCCTCCTGAGGTCAGAGAACATGAACGCGCAGAACCTCAACATCATTCGTTCCCCGAGACGCGAGAAAGGCGCCGCGCTGATCGTCGGCCTCGTCCTGCTGCTCGTGCTCACGGTGCTCGGCGTCTCCGGGATCAATATGGCGACGCTCGAACTCCAGATGACCGGCAACACGCAGGCCGCCGAATTTGCCTTCCAGGCCGCCGAGACCGGCATCGACCGGGCACTCTCGGACGCCGTGCCCGCCGTATACAACGACGTTCCGGTCGGCGACGGCACGTACACCTACGACGCCCAGATCGTCTGCGCCGCGACGACGCCCGTGCCCGAGGGCATCTACTCGGAAGGCGGCGGCGCACGCGCCATCCATTTCGATGCGACGGCGACCGGTACCGGACCGCGCAATGCCACCTCCGTGCACGCCCAGAGCGTCTACATCATCGGCCCTGACCCCACGAATCCGAATTTCAACCCGGCGGTTTCGCCGCAAGCCTGCTAACTGGAGAACACCCATGTTCCGCAAACTCTTGCTGATTGCAGTCGCCGGCACCCTGATCGGAGTCGCAAATGCCAGGACGCTCGAGATTGTCGAAGGCGCATACGAGGCCGTGCTGAGCGACGTGATACTGCCCGGCAGCATCGCGGGAACACTCATCATGAAGATGTGCGCAACTTGCGAGTCGACGTCGCTTCGAGTCAACTCGGACACCGTCTATGTCGGGGCCGACGGCAGGGAAAAGCCGCTCGCCGATTTCCTCATTGACGCGAATCTTCTGCGCGACGCGGCTGATGTCGAGCGCTCGACGGGAGTCGGCGTCTTCTATGACATGGAGAGCCTGCGCGTGACGCGCATTCGCCTCTATCCGAACTCCGTGAACTGACCCCAAAGGGAATTTGAGGGACCTACAATGAACAGCATTACCAAGCGACTCGCAGCCGTCAGCGCAGGCATAGCCTGGGCCCTGATCGTTTGCGTCTCCGCCCAGGCCGAGGACATCGAGATTTTCATCGGCAACAACAGCCCGGGTAACAACGCGCATCCGAATATCCTGTTCCTGTTCGACGACTCGATCAGCATGGATGCCGAGGTCATCACGCAGGCACTTTACGATCCGGCGGACACGACGATCACCGGCTCGTGCTCGAACACCCGGTTCTACTGGAGCACGAGCGGTTCGCCGCCGACCTGCGGCGCAAACAACTATTTCCTCGACACCCGTTTCAAATGTCAGCGGGCCAGAACCGCCATCGCACTGTCCGGCTTCTACCAGCCGGACCGTTACGTGAGTTTCAGAACCAGCTCGAACACCTGGGTGGCGCTCCCGACCACATACGCGGAACGCACGATCGAGTGCCAGGACGATGAGGGATACCATGGTGACGGCACGAGCACGACGAATCTCTGGCCGCGCAACGGCAGCGCCACGGCCTTGTGGGCTACGGCGACGAACACGAACCGGTTCAACAACTGGTCGTCAGGGACCAACAACGTCTCGGTCTACAGCGGCCACTACATCAACTGGTATTACGGCCCGACGCGCCTGACCACGCGCATCGAAGTCATGAAGGAAGTCGCCACCAGCCTCATCAACTCGCTCAATGGCGTCAACGTCGGCCTGATGCACTTCAACGGCGACGATGGCGGAATCGTGTCGCACGCCATGCAGGACGTCGCCGTTGCGCGGACGACGATGGCGGATGCCATCGCAGACCTCGCGCCCACCGCCCACACGCCGCTCGAGGAGAGCCTTTACGAGGCTTACCTCTATATGACCGGCGGCGAAGCGGAGTTCGGCGGAAACGGCGTTGCGACGGCGTTCACCAATCCGCCGGCCGACATCTACAACTCGCCGATCGACCAGAGCTGCCAGAAGAATCACATCATCCTGCTGACCGACGGTGAGCCACGTTCGGACCAGGATGCTACGGATGAGATTCTCGGCCTCTCCGACTTCCACGAGCCTACTGCACAGTCGCTCTCGAGCCTCGTCAATCTCCCGGGCGGTACCTGCGACGTCGAGACCTACCCGGCCGGCTTCGTGACAGGCCAGGGCGGTCACTGTCTCGACGAGCTCGCCGAGTTCATGTACGAAGGCGATATGTCGCCGCTCGACGGCACTCAGAACATCACGACGCACACGATCGGATTCTTTGTCGACCTGCCGAATCTCGTGCAGACGGCGGCGCGTGGCGGTGGCGAGTACTACACCGCCGACGACACGGCCACCCTGTCGACCGCTCTCACCAACATCGTGACGAGCATTCTCGATACTTCGTCGACGTTTACAGCGCCCTCGGTCTCGATCAACGCGTTCAATCAGACGCGGCATACCAATGAGATCTACGTCGGCCTGTTCCAACCGTCGGCGACGTCGCACTGGGCGGGGAACCTCAAGAAATTCCGCCTGCGCACGGCCGATTCCACCATCGTCGACTTCAATGACGAACCGATCATCGACCCCATTGAGGGCACTTTCCTCACTACCGTCCAGGACTTTTGGTCGGACACCATAGACGGCGACAGCGTGACGGCAGGCGGGGCCGCCAATCAGATTCCGGCCGGGCGCAACGTCTACACGTACTTCGGCGATACGGTTCTGACGTCGACGGCCAATGTCGTCAATATCGCCAATACGAACCTGACCGACGCCCTGCTCGGCACCGGCCTGCCCGGCACGCCGACGCGAGCCGAGCTCATCGCGTTCATCAACGGATGGGACGCGGCCGACGTCGACGGTGACGAGGTCGTCGCCGAACCGCGCCACCAAATGGGCGATCCGCTGCATTCGCGGCCCGTGGTCGTGACCTACGGTCCCCAGAATGCCGACGCCATCCCCGACTCGATCGTCTTCGTGGGCACGAACGACGGCTACCTGCACGCCTTCAATGTCGTGGACGGCCAGGAAGTATGGTCCTTCCTGCCGCCGGAGTTCCTCGACGAGCAGGTGGATCTGTTCATAGACAATTCGACGACGTCGAAGATCTACGGGCCCGACGCCGGCATCCGCGTGCAGACGATCTCGGACAACGACGGCGTCATCGAGTCGGCCGACGGCGAGAAAGTCATGCTGTTTTTCGGCATGCGGCGCGGTGGCGATGCCTATTACGGCCTCGACGTGACCAACCCGACGGCCCCGACGCTGCTCTGGCGCAAGGAGCCGGGCGCTGGCACCGATAGCTACGGCTCGGCGCGACTGGCGGGACTCGGCCAGACCTGGGCAACGGTCACGCCGACACGCATCAATATCGCGGGCACGACCCAGAACGCGAACAAGCTCGTTCTCGTGGTCACAGGCGGCTACGATGCCGGCCAGGATGCGACGACCACGAGCCTGGACAACGAGGGTAACTCGATCTACATCCTCGATACGGTGTCCGGAAACATGCTCTGGCGCGGCAGCCGGACCGGAGCCACCCAGAACTTCCTGACGGCGAACTGGAGCATGAACTATTCCTTCCCCGCCGACATTCGGGTTCTGGACCTGAACGGTGACGGCTTCGCCGACCGCATGTATGCGGCCGACATGGGCGGCCAGGTCTGGCGCTTCGACATCACGAACGGCAATGTCGCCGGGTCGCTGATCGCGGGCGGTGTCATCGCCCAGCTCGGCGCGGCAGGCATGGCGCCGCCGACTGACGAAGACACGCGGCGCTTCTATTACGCGCCGGACGTCGCGCGCGTCGTCAATGAGGACTACAACTTCATCCACATCGGCATCGGCTCCGGCCATCGCGCCCATCCGAACACGACCGTCAATCATGACGAGTTCTACGCGTTGCGCGACTACTTCACGTACACGGCGCGGACGCAGTCGCAGTACAACACCGGCGCCGTCATCCATGTCGGCGACCTCGTCGACGTCACGACGGACCTCGCGCCTTCGGTGCCGCAGGGCAGCGCCGGCTGGCGCCTGAGCCTGAATGACGGCGGCTGGCGCGGTGAGAAGGTGCTCGCCGAGGCGCGCACCTTCGCCGGCGAGGTGTTCATCTCGACCTACCGTCCGGGCACGGACGGCGAGAGCTGCGAGCCGGCAGTCGGCACGACGCGCCAGTACATCGTCAGCCTCTTCGACGCGCGGCCCGTGAACAATCTCGACGGGTCGGCCGACGACTATGACGGCGACGGCGACATCGATCCGACGGACCTCCAGCTCACGGACCGCTATCGCGAGTTCGAGGGCCCGCCGCCGCCCGAGACCGTGTTCTTCTTCCCCGGACCGGAGGGCGACACCGATGGCGACGGCGACGTCGACGGCGACGACCAGCAGCTCAACTTGAGCTGCCTCGCCCAGGGTAACTGCCTCGGCGAAACGCCTTGCCAGGGCCTGCGCTGCTTCGAGAATGGCGAAGTGCGCTTCCCCGTGCGAACCTTCTGGTCGCAGGACTTCGAGTGAGGAATCCCATGGCCAACAGGATGGAGTACCGATGGCGCGTGCCCCGCGGCGGGGCAGCCGGCATCACGCTGATCGAGCTCATGGTCGTCATCATGATCATCGGCGTCCTCGCCGTGATCGCGATTCCGGCGTATCGCGGCTATGCCGAGCGGGCGCAGCGCACGGAAGCGCTCAACGGCATGGGACAGATGGTGACGTCGCAGGAGAACTTTCGCACCACGAACCCAGGTATCGGCTACACCAATAATCTGGCCGCGCTGGGCTTTACGGGCGGCTGCACGGCGAACTGTGTCTACAACGTCACGTTCGACGTCGTCAATGCGCAGACATTCCGCGCCCGCTTCGTGCCCAGGCCGGGAGGCGGAACCAACGGCGTCAATCAGGAGACCGATACTCGCTGCAGCTGGTTCACGGTCGACGCGCTCGGTCGTCGCGCCGCCGAAGACCAGGCTTGCCTCCAAGGCCAGTAACGGTCGTTCCTGCCCGAATCAGGCCGGACCTCGTCAGGTCCGGCCTTCGCTTTTCCGCCCGTACTCGATGACGCTGTCGAGGATCAGGAGCCCGGCGCCGATCGAGAGCGCCGTGTCCGCGAAATTGAAGGCGGGAAACACCCAATCCCCGTAGTGAACCTTGATGAAGTCGACGACGTAACCGAGCCGCACGCGATCGACGACATTGCCGAGTGCCCCTCCCATGATCAGCGCGAGCCCGGCCGCGACGCGGCCCTGACCCGCGGCGGGCAGGCGTCGCAGCCAGAAAAGAATGCCGACACTGACACCGAGGCCGAGCGTGATGAACAGCCAGCGTTGCCAACCTCCGGCGTCGTCCAGCATGCTCCAGGCGGCGCCCTCGTTGTGCCAACGCACGATGCTGAGAATGGGCAACAGCGCCCTCTCCTGGTACTGCGCGAAATGCTCGAGGATCAGCGATTTCGACCATTGATCGACGGCGAGCACGAGCAGGCTGAGCCAGAGCCAGTTCGACGCGCCGGCGTTGAGCGCGAGCCAGCGCTGCCGGGCGCCCGTCTCAGTCATCGACCCGCCCCGGGACAGGCGCGAGAACCACGTTGTAGGGCTCGTTGCCGAGCGTTCCGCTGGCGCGGAAGACACCGTCTGACGCCGGGGGCACGCGCCACTCCACCGACAAGGTCTCGGCCATGATCGTCTCGCGATGCTCATCGACCGCAGCCTCGACGGCCGGCCCGCCGCTGATCATCAGTCCGATGCGGTCCGAGACTTCGAGACCCGCCTGCTTGCGCGAATCCTGCACGACGCGGATGAGCTCCCGCGCCACGCCCTCGCGGATCAGCGCGTCGTTCAGCGTCGTATCGAGCCCTGCCATGTAGCCGCCCTCCTCGGCGCAGGCAAAGCCCTGCGCCGACTCGGTCTCGACGAGAAAGTCGCCGGGCTCGAAGGTCAGCTCCTGACCGCCAATCACGAAAGTCTGCGTCGCGCCGCGCGCGACGGCTGCGGCGATGGCAGCGCCGTCGGCCTGGCCCAGCCAGGAACGGATCGCGGGAATCTGCTTGCCGTAGCGCTTGCCGACCACGGGAAGATTGGGCTTGATGCGATAGCTCACGAGCACGGCATCGCGCGCGACGAGCTCGATCGCCTTGACGTTGAGCTCGTCCCGGATCAGTCCCTCATGCCGCCGCACTGCCAGAGCGGCAAGGTCGTCGGGCACGCGAACCAGAAGCCGCGCCAGCGGCTGGCGCACCTTGAGCTTCGCGCCATTGCGCGCCGACCGTCCGAGGCCGACGACGCGCTGCACGACCGCGGTCTCGCGGAGCAGCTCGTCATCGCGCCGCTCGGCGCGGAGCTCGGGCCAGGAACTCATGTGCACGCTCGGCGGCGCTGCAGGCTGGAGCGAGCGCACGAGGTTCTGGTAGATCGACTCGCTGAGGAACGGCACGAAGGGCGCCAACAGGCGATGCAGGACGTCGAGGCACTCATGCAGCGTGAGATAGGCTGCCTGCTTGTCGTCGCCGCTCGCTGCTTTCCAGAATCGACGCCGGTTCAGCCGCACGTACCAGTTGCTGAGCTGGTCGACGAAGCTTTCGATCGCTTTGCCCGCGCGCTCCGCATCGTAGGCATCGAGCGCCTCGGTCGCCGTCGCGACGGTCTGTTCGAGCAAGGCGAGCACCCAGCGGTCGATTTCCGGCCGCTGCGCCACCGGGATTCCGCGTTTGAGATCGACTTCGTCGAGGTTGGCGTAGAGGACAAAGAAATTGTAGGTGTTCCAGAGCGTGTTGATGAAGCTGCTCGCGACTTCCTGGACGATCTCGACCGACAAACGCTTCTGCACGTCGGGTGCGATGCGCGCCGTGAAATGCCAGCGCAACGCGTCCGCGCCGACGGCGTCGAAAACATCGTAAGGATTGAGGATATTGCCGAGCGATTTCGACATCTTCTTGCCGTCGGCATCGACGATAAGGTTCAGGCAGACGACGTTGCGATAGGCGACGCTGTCCTCGACGAGCGTGCCGATCGCGTGCAGCGTATAGAACCAGCCGCGCGTCTGGTCGATCGCCTCGCAGATGAAGTCCGCAGGGAAACTGCGCGCGAAGACATCGCGATTCTCGAACGGATAGTGCCACTGCGCGAAGGGCATCGCGCCAGAGTCGAACCAGCAGTCGATGACCTCGGGGACGCGCCGATACTCGCGCCCGTCGCGGACGAAGCTGACCTCGTCGACGGCCGGCCGGTGCAGATCGAGATCCCCTAGCTTGCGGCCTGACAGCGCCTCGAGCTCGGCGACCGAACCGACGCAAACGTAGTCGCCCCGGCCGTCGGTCCAGATCGGCAGCGGCGTGCCCCAGAAACGCTCGCGCGACAATGCCCAGTCGACGTTGTTCTCGAGCCAGTCGCCGAACCGGCCCTCGCGGATATGCGCCGGCACCCAGTTGATCGTCTGATTGAGCGCGACGAGCCGATCTCGAAATTGCGTCGTGCGGATATACCAGGCGTTCTTCGCGTAATAGATGAGCGGATCGCCCGTGCGCCAGCCGAAAGGATAGTTGTGGCGATAGGTCTCGCGGCGGAATAGCGCGCCGCGACGCTCGAGCACGTCGATCAGGATCGGGTCGGCATCCTTGAAGAACTTGCCGGCGACGGGCGCAACGGCCGGCAGGAAGTAGCCGTCGTCGCCGACGCCATGCAGTACCTCGAGGCCGTTCTCGAGGCCGAGCTTGAGGTCATCTTCGCCGTAGGCGGGTGCGATGTGAACGATTCCGGTGCCATCGTCGATCGTGACGAATGCGGCCGTGCGCACGCGACAGATGTCGCCCTTCGCCGGCAGGAAATCGAAGAGCCGCTCGTAGCGCAGGCCGTCGAGGTCACGTCCCTGCGCCGTCCTGACGATGCGATGTTCCCTTTCGCCGAGCACGCGGCCGACGAGATTCGCGGCCATGACGAGAATCTCTCCGTCCGTCTCCACCCAGGCGTACTCGATGTCGGGATGCACGGCGAGCAGCAGGTTCGATGGCAAGGTCCAGGGTGTCGTCGTCCAGACGAGGAAGGCGGTCTTCTCTTCGCCGGCCATGCGGAACCGGACATATACCGATGGGTCGTCGACCTCGCGATAGCCCTGGGCGACTTCGTGCGAGGACAGCGTCGCGCCGATGCGCGGATCGTAGGGCACGACCTTGTAGCCCTGGTAGATGAGCCCGCGCTCCCAGATCTTCTTGAGCAGGCTCCAGACGGACTCGATGTATTCGTTGTGGAGCGTGAAATAGGCGTCGTCGAAATCGACCCAGAAGCCCATGCGCTGCGTCATTGCCTCCCAGTCGCCGACATAGCGCATCACGGAGGAGCGACACTGCTCGACGAAGCTCGCGATACCGACTTCCCGTTCGATGCGCTTCTTGTCGAATATGCCGAGAGCCTTTTCCACCTCGTGTTCGACGGGCAGACCGTGCGTGTCCCAACCCGCCTTGCGCGGGCAATGGAAGCCCTGCATCGTCTTGTAGCGCGGATAGAGATCCTTGAAGGTGCGCGCGAGCACGTGGTGGATGCCCGGACGGCCGTTGGCAGTCGGCGGACCTTCGTAGAACACGAAGAGCTTGCGATCCCTGCCCTGCTCGATGATGCGCTCGAAGATGCGCTCGTTCCGCCAGAAATCGAGGATGCCCCGCTCGAGCTCGGGACCGTCGTACCTGGCTGCAACGGGCGTAAACATCAGGAAGGCGAATGCTGTCGAATCCGGGCGCGCAAGTTTACGCGATTCAACCCTCGAGCGCAGCCTTGGCGGCCGCGACATCTGCGTGCATCTGGCTCTTCAGCGCCTCGAGCGAGGCGAACTTTTCTTCCGACCGCAGCCTCGCCATGAAGCGCACCGTGATGTAGGCGCCGTAGATACGCTCGGCGAAATCGAAGAGATGCACTTCGAGCAAGGTCTCGCCGCCACCGACCGTCGGCCGGCTGCCGATACTCGCTACGCCGGCGCGGGGCTCGCTGCCGAGTCCGTCGACCTCTACTGCGAAAATGCCGTCGACCGGAGCCCGCCTGCGCTTCAGGTTCACGTTCGCCGTTGGAAAACCTAGCTCGCGCCCGAGCCCGCGCCCGTGGACGACGCGTCCCGACATGGCGTAATCGCGGCCGAGCAGCTTGCGCGCCATCGCCAGATCTCCGGTCTGGAGTGCTGCCCGAATCCGCGTGCTGCTGACGCGCTCGCCGCCGAGAAAGACCGCGTCGACGACCGTCACGCCGAAGCCGTGCGCGGCACCCGCCGCGCCGAGCGTGTCCGCAGTGCCGGCGCGGCCCGTGCCGTAACGGAAGTCGTGCCCGACCACGACATGAGTCGCATCCAGGGCGGCGAGTATCTCCCCCGTGAAACGCTCATGGCTGAGCGCGTTGATCGTCCGGAAGTGAGGGCAGAACAGCTCGTCGACATCCATCCGGGCCAGAAGCTCATAGCGTTCGCGAAAGCACGTCAGCCTTGCCGGGGGCTCGCCCCTCGCGAAGAATTCCGCGGGCGTAGGCTCGAAAGACAGTACGGAGAGCGATGCGTCCGCCCTGGCTGCGATCGCGGCCGCACGCCGCACGATCTCACGATGACCGAGATGCAGCCCGTCGAAGGCACCGATCGTCAGCACGCGTTTTCGTCCCGGCGACTGCGGGGCTGGCGAGGGCATCCTGCGCTGAAGACGCATCAGCGCACCCGGAATTGGCGGACGCGGAGTCCGACGACCCAGGCCGTGGCGAAATAGATTGTCGCGCCGCCACAGACTGTGACGGTCAGCCACAAGGCACGCTGCCCGAGTGTCATGACGAGCCAGTCGCCGGCGCGATCGAGGATCCAGAGCAGGAACACACCCATGACGGCGCAGGCCAGGACCACGCGAATCACGATTTGCCTCAGGTCCTGGCGCGGCCGGTAGACCCCGGCGGCAATCAGGCCCCGATACAGCAGAATCGCATTCGTCAGGCTCGAGATCGTCGTGGCGGCAGCGAGGCCGATGTGCGGCGCCGCCCAATCGGTCAGCAGGAGAACCACGACGAAGATGACGTTGAGCACCATGCCGAGCAACAGCGCGCGGATACCGACGAGCACCGGCGTGCGGCTGTCCTGCCGCGAATAGAACCCGGCGACGAGCACCTTGACGAGGATGAAGCCGAGCAGTCCCGGCGCGAACGCCTTCAGCGCGCCACCCGCCATCGCAACGTCGGTCGCGTCGAACTCGCCGCCGTAGAACAAGGTCGCAAGCAATGGCTCAGCGAGCGCGAACAGGCCGACTGCGGCGGGCAGACCGATCAGGAGCACGCAACGCAGCGCCCAATCCACGGTTGCGGCAAAAGACTCCGAGGACGCCTTCGCATGCTGCGAGGACAGCATCGGCAGGATGACGGTCGCGATCGCAATGCCGAAGACACCGAGCGGAAACTCGACGAGTCGATCGGCGTAATAGAGCCAGGTCGCGCTGCCGCCCGTGAGAAAGAGCGCGATCCAGGTGTCGAAAAGGATGTTGATCTGGGCAATCGACGATCCAAACATGATCGGCACCATCAGCCTCAGAATTCGCCGTACGCCTTCATGGGCGAATCCGAGCCGCGGCCGCGGCAGCAGACCGGCCTTGAGCAGGAATGGCAGCTGAAACAGGAGTTGCACGATGCCGGCGATGAAGACGCCGATCGCGAGAGCGAGCGTCGGCTCCGTGAGTCGCGGCGACAGCCAGACCGCCGCGCCGATAATCGAGAGGTTGAGCAGTACCGGCGTGAATGCAGGAACTGCGAAGCGCCCGTAAGCGTTGAGCACGCTCCCCGCCATCCCGGTCAGTGAGATGAAGAGCACATAGGGAAAGGTGAAGCGCAGCATCGCGGTCGCAACTTCGGTCGGACCATCACCGGCGACGAGGCCCGTCCCGAATACGAGCAAGAGCACGGGAGCAGCCACGACGCCGATCAGCGTGACGACGAAGAGTACTGCCGCCAGCGAGCCTGCGACGCGCGCAATGAGCTCGCGGGCCTCCGCGGGCGAGCGCGTTGCGCGATACCCGGATATCACCGGAACGAAGGCCTGCGCGAACGCACCCTCGGCGAAAAACCTCCGGAGCAGATTCGGCAGCTTGAACGCGAACACGAAAGCGTCCATGAGCGGACCGGCGCCGAAGAGCCGCGCAATGACGATGTCGCGCGCGAGGCCCGAAATCCGCGACAGCAGCGTCATCGAGCCGACAACGGAAGTGGAATGCAGCAGACGCGGCATCGACACTGGATCCGCGGCCGCGGCCTCCTCTGCTGGTTCCGCTTTCATCGACGGGCTGCTTGACTTGCCATGGTGGGCTCCGAATAATACCGCCCCTTTCCGAAGCGGTTCTCCCACGTGGCCAATATCGAATCAGCGAAGAAGCGCGCACGCCAGGCAGTGAAGCGCCGTACACACAACGTCGCACTGACGTCGAAAATGCGAACTGCCGTCAAGAACGTGCTGAAAGCAGTGCAGTCGGGTGACAAGGCTGCCGCAACCGCCCGATTCAAGGCCGCCGTTCCCGAAATCGACAAGGCTGCCAACAAGGGCCTGATCCGCAAGAACCGCGCCTCGAAATACAAGAGCCGGCTCAATGCACGCGTGAAGGCGATGCCTTGAGATAGTCGGCAACTGCCCGACTGAGTTCTTTCGTTCCTTCCCCCGTAGCCGCCGACACAGCAAAGACCGGTCCCGTCCAGCCGAGCCCGGTGGCAATCGCATTCACCGTCTGCTCACGCTCGTCGGCCGGCACGAGGTCGATCTTGTTGACCACGAGCCAGCGCGGCAAGGTCGCGAGCTTTTCGGAGTAGCGCGCGAGCTCGGCCGTCACCATGCGAAACGTCTCCAGGGGTTCCAGAGCACCGGGCTCCGCACCGACGTCGACGAGATGCAGCAGCAGGCGATTGCGCTCGAGATGACGCAGAAACTGGAAACCGAGGCCCGTTCCTTCCGCGGCTCCTTCGATGAGGCCTGGAATGTCGGCGATGACGAAGCTCGACTCGTCGCCGACACGGACGACGCCGAGCTGCGGATGCAGCGTCGTGAACGGGTAATCGGCGACCTTCGGCCGGGCTGCCGACAGCGCGCGCGTCAACGTGGACTTGCCGGCATTCGGCGCGCCGAGCAGGCCGACATCGGCGAGCAGTTTCAGGCTCAGCTTGAGCTGCCGGCCTTCTCCCGGCTGGCCCGGCGTCGACTGACGCGGCGCCCGGTTGGTGCTCGTCTTGAAGCGCGCGTTGCCGCGGCCGCCTTCGCCGCCGCGCGCCACGAGCAGCACGGCACCCGGTACTGCGAGATCGCCGAGCGTTTCGCCGGTGTCGACGTCCGCGACCTCGGTGCCGACCGGCACGTCGACATATAGGTCCGATCCCGTAGCACCCGTCATGTCCTTGCCGGCTCCGCCGCGACCGTTTTCCGCCTTGAAGCGGCGGCGAAACCGGAAGTCCGCCAGCGTATTCGTGCCCTCGTTGACGCGCAGCAGGATGCTGCCGCCGTCGCCGCCGTTGCCGCCGTCGGGTCCGCCCTTGGGAATGAACTTCTCGCGGCGAAAGCTGACGCAACCGCGGCCGCCGTTGCCGGCCACGACGCGAATGATGGCTTCGTCGACGAATTTCATCTGCCGATGCTCCGAAAACCCGATGTTCGAAAACGAAGAAGCCCCGGCAAGCGGGGCTTCAAACGACTTTGAGCCGCCGTCAGCCGCTAACTGGCCTTGACGACGCTGACCTGTCTGCGGTTCTTCCGTCCCTTGGAATCGAATTCCACGCGACCGTCGATCTTGGCGAAGAGCGTGTGATCGCGGCCGATGCCGACGTTGGGGCCGGGGTGATACTGGGTGCCGCGCTGGCGCACGAGAATATTGCCCGCAACGACTTCTTCACCGCCGTAGCGCTTGACGCCAAGGCGCTTTGATTCCGAATCGCGGCCGTTCCTGGAGCTGCCGCCTGCTTTCTTGTGTGCCATCGCTATGCTCCCCGGAAAATCGTCAGGCGACCTTGATCGAGGTGATCTCGACCTCGGTGAAACTTTGGCGGTGACCGCCCTGGCGCTTGTAGTGCTTGCGCCGCCTGAACTTGATGATCGAGATCTTGTCGGTGCGGCCCTGGGCCGTGACCTTGGCAGCCACCTTGCCGCCCTTGATCAGCGGCGAGCCGACCTTGATGTCGGCGCCTTCGCCGACGAGAAGGATCTGGTCGAACTCGACGTTGTCGCCGACGGCCGCTTCAAGCTTCTCGACGCGCACTTTGTCGCCTTCGCTCGCGCGGTACTGCTTGCCGCCGGTTCTGAAAACTGCATACATGCGGGTAACTCCCTGGACTTCCGGCGAATCGGTCGCCCGGCCGGAAGGGCGGGCATTCTATAGGCTTGTCGCCGCGACGGTCAACGAAGCGAGGTGCCCAGAACGGGATTATCGGGCATCATAACCCCATGGCGCTTCCGCAAATCAGCTCCAAGGACGAGCCGCTGACCGAACTGCGGAGCCTCATCAAGGACGACTGGGATGCCGTCAACCGGCTCATCTTCAAGCGCCTCGGCAGCGACGTTGCCCTCGTCAATCAGGTCGCCCATCACATAATTCACAATGGCGGCAAGCGCCTCCGGCCGCTCACCGTCCTACTCGCCGCCCGGGCCTGCCATTGCGCGACGGAAGCACCGATCCCGGCCGCGGCGATCATCGAATTCATCCACACCGCCACGTTGCTGCACGACGACGTGGTCGATAACTCGGGCCTGCGCCGCGGCCAGCAGACCGCAAATTCATTGTTCGGCAACCAGGCTAGCGTGCTCGTCGGCGATTTCCTCTACTCCCGCTCCTTCCAGATGATGGTCGAGCTCAAGGACCTCCGGGTGCTCGAAGTGCTCGCCAATGCGACCAACACGATCGCCGAGGGCGAGGTTCTGCAGCTCATGAACTGCAACAACCCGGACATCACCGAGCGCAACTACATGGAAGTCATCTACCGCAAGACGGCCAAGCTCTTCGAGGCCGGCGCTCAACTCGGCGCGATCCTCGCGGGCGAGTCGGCCGCGGTCGAGCAGGCGCTTGCGAACTACGGCTGTCACCTGGGCCGCGCTTTCCAGCTTGTCGACGATGCACTCGACTATGACGCCAAGCCCGAGGAACTCGGCAAGAACATCGGCGACGACCTCGCCGAAGGCAAGCCGACGCTGCCGATCATCTATGCGATGAATAACGGCAGCGCAGCCGAAAGGCATCTGATCCGCGAGGCCATAGAGACGGGCAGTGCGCAAAACCTGCGCTCGATCCAGCTGGCGATCGAGACGTCCGGGGGCATGCGCTACACCGCGATGCGCGCGCGCGAGGAAGCCGATCTCGCGGTCGAGTCGCTCGCGACGTTGCCGTCATCGCGCTATCGCGACGGGTTGATCGCTCTCGCGGAATTCGCCGTCAGCCGGCGCTTCTGAAGACCTAAGGCTTGTTCTTGCTCGCGGCTGCGAAGCGCTCGAGCTGCTCCGCGGTCGCGGGCGGCTGGAAGCGCTGCTTCCACTCCGAATAAGTCATGCCGTAGACGTGCCGCTGCGCCTGGTCGAGATCGACTTCGACTCCCTTCTCTTGCGCGGCTTCGTGGTACCACTTGCTCAGGCAGTTGCGGCAGAAGCCCGCGAGGATCATGAGCTCGATGTTCTGAACATCGCGACGTTCGTCGAAATGCGCTATGAGGCGACGCAGAACTGCGGCATCGAGGGCATTTGCGGTGGCGTCATCCATGGCTGTCTCCTGTCTTGCTGCTTGAAGCGCGTGCCGTAGCCAGCACATCGGGCCAGAGCTCCGCGAGAGCGGTGCCTGCAAGCCTGCGATCGAATTCTGCCAGAAGTGCAATGCTTTGTTCGCGAGTGAACAGGCTCTGCCAGTCGCCGACAACGCCCTTGCGGACAAAACCCGTTGCCCAGGCGGGCCGTTCGCTCGACCAGCGGAGCTGGTCGCGACGCATCGCTTCGATGCTCGTCTCGCGGACGACGGCTTCGAGGCCGTCAGGCTTTGCGACCGAGGCTTGCGCGCGCTCGCCAAGGGCGAGAGCTATCTCCCGAACCGCCTTGCGCGGGTCTGCCCGCATCGCTTCATACGTGAAGAAGTGGACGTTCGGTCGCGCGCGAGCTTCGTGCCAGGACAAGAGATGGTCGAAGTAGTCGCCGAAGTCGACCTCGCCGCGAATGAAGCAATCGAAGAACGACGAGAAACTGCCGCCCTCGAAGTCGTAATGGCGCGGAAATCCCGTCGTGTGATGGAAGAACGAGACGGCGCAGTCGAACGGATTGCGCAGAATGACGAGATAGCGAGCATCCGCTCCGTATGGCGTGAGCCCGCAGGCGAGATGCGTCTTGATCAGCCGGGGCTTGGGCAAAGCCGCGACGGCCTCAGCCCCGACCTCTTCGAGATGCGGAAAGAGCTCATTCAGCGACTCGTTCGCCGCGAGCGGTCGTCCGCGGATCAGCAGCCAGACGATGTACTGCAGCCAGGTGGTGCCACACTTTGGGTAGCTCGCGACAAATATGTCGCCCGAGGCAGGCCGGTAGCTCAATCCCGACTCGAGACCCGCGGCCGGGAATCCCAGCGGCATCCGCATGCCGCCCACGATCCGGTAGCTCGGCTTGCGGAGCGGGCTCACACCTTAAACGTATGCCATCCAGCGACCCGCGGTCACGACGCCGAGCCAGAGGATGACCGATGCCGTGGCAACGAGCTTGATCGCGGGCGGCACGTGGCCGGAAGCGATCCAGCGTTCGCCGTCGCCCGCGGCGGCGCGGGTGAAGATAAAGGCATTGATACCCGCGAGCAGCATGAGAACCATCTTGACGCGGAATGCCGGATTGCCGCTGAACTGCGCAGCGCCGTAAATGAAGATCAGCGTGCCGCTCGCCACGTTGATGGCGAAGCCGGCCCAGACAAACCACAACAGCCCGAGCATGGACTTGAGGGGCAGCTTCGCGGCGAAACCGAGCAGGCGCAGGTCCGTGAGCAGGATGCCCCCGACGAGCAAGGCCAGGCCGATGTAGTGCGCCGTCTCGAGCGTCGGATAGATCCACGGAATCGTCCGGATTGCGTTCGCCACCGCGGTCGTTTCGAGCCAGGTAAATAACTCCATGGTCGAATCCTAGGGCAGATAGGCAATCAGGCGACCGGCAGCGATCGCGCCGAACCAGAACAGCAGCGAGCTCGCGGCGACGAGCCGGACTCCCGGCCCGGCCGCCACCGCGTAGCCCGCCCTGGCCTCACGAAAGACCGATTGGCCGAGCAGGAAAGCATTGATCCCGCCGAGCAGGATCAGCGTCAGCTTCACCCGAAACGTGATGCTCGACCAGAAATAGACGGCATCGGACGAAAACAGCGCCAGCCCGGAAATCAGGTTGAGCGTGAAGCCGAGCCAGGCCAGCGGCAGGAAGTCGAGCGTGCCGACCACCGGCAGCTCGCGCTTGAAGCCGAGCACTCGCAGATTGACGAGACCGAGCGCGCCGACGAGCAGCGTCATCCCGATCGTATGCAGTGTCTCGAACAGCGGATAGGCCCAGAGGGTCTCCGCGACGAAGAGCGCCGGCGGCGTGGTCTGCAGCCACTCGAGGAATCCCATGCCCGCCCCCTGAAACCTCTACCAGGCGACGCCGTAGTCGTCCCCGTAGTCGCTCGCGCCACCCCAGAGCGTGCCGTGCTCCTGATCGATGAATATCGCGGTGATCGGGCCTGACGTCTTTTCCCAGAGCTCGATGTGATAGCCCATCTGGATCAGATCACGCTGCACGGGCAGCGGCGTGTCGGCGCGAACGACGAGTCTGCCGGGCTCCGTGCGTTTCGCGCCGAAGGAATTGTGCATCTGGTAGCTGTTGAAGTTGGCGGCCTCGGTCGCCTGCTGGACGTCCATGCCGAACTCGACGACGTTGAGGAAGAACTGCAGCAGATTCTGGTCCTGCGAATCACCGCCCTGCACCGCGAAGGCGAGCAAGGGCTGCCCGTTGCGCATCGCGATGCTCGGGCTCAGCGTGGCACGCGGCCGCTTGCCCGGCTCGAGCACATTGAATGGATTGTGCGCCGGATTCATGTCGAAGCTCTGCATGCGCTGCGACAGCCCGACGCCCGTCTCACCGGCTATGAAAGCCGGCATCCAGCCGCCCGACGGCGTGATCGAGACGACCCAGCCTTCGGCATCCGCCGCCTGCAGCGAGGTCGTGCCCGCGCGGAAAGCCTGATCCTGGTCGAGCAGCGAGTCCTCGGCGCGCAGGGAAGCTTGGGTTCGCGTCTGCACGCGCGGCTGCCAGTCCTCGAGCACGTCGGCGAACGGATTGCGCGCGCCCTGATACGGATAGGGGTCGCCCGGACGGATCGTCGGATCGTTCTCGTCCCAGTCGATGAGCCGCGCGCGATCGCGGGCATATTCCTTCGACAACAGGCCGACGATCGGCTCTTCCGGCGGGAAGTAGGGATCGCCGTAATAGAAGTCCCGGTCGGCGAAAGCGAGATTCATCGCCTGGTAAAGCGCGTGGATGTACTCCGCGGAGTTGCGGCCCATATCCCGGAGGTCGAGCGGCTCCAGAATATTCAGCGTCTGCAGCATCACCGGCCCTTGAACCCAGTGCTGAAGCTTGTAGACGTCGATACCTCGATAGCTCGTCGATGCCGGCTCCTCGATGTGCACCTGCCAGTTCGCAAGGTCCTCGAGCGTGAACAGGCCGCCGGCCTCTTGCACTGCACCGACGATCTCGGCAGCGATCTCGCCGCGATAAAACGCTTCATACGCCGCCATGATGGCCTCGCGTCGCGACTTGCCGGCCGCGAGCGCCTCGCGCTCGGCTTCGACGAGCCGCAGGAGCGTGGCCTCGAGCTCAGGCTGCCGGAATATTTCGCCCGGAGCGGGCCCCGAGCGCACGCCCGACTTGTCGACATGCGGCAGGAAGACGCGCGCCGAATGGTCCCACTGCTGCAGAATCGGCGTCACGTCCTGGATCGACTCCGACTGGTTCTGTTCGATCGGATAGCCGGCTGCCATCTCCAATGCCGGCGCAAGGACCTCCGCCAGCGACAGCGTCCCGTACTCTGCGAGCATGACGAGCAATCCGCCGGGAGTTCCCGGCGTGACGGCGGCGAGAGGGCCATAGTCGGGCGGACGCACCATGCCGAGACTGCGGAAATACTCCGGCGTCGCGCCCGACGGCGCAGCGCCCAAAGCGTTGATGGCGACAACCTCACCGGTCAGCGGGTTGTGGATCAGGGCCTGCGTTTCTCCGCCCCAGGCGAGCGAATCCCACATCGTCGCGGATGCGGCCAGCATCGCGCAGGCCGCGTCGACGGCATTACCACCGCGCTCGAACGTCAACGCGCCGGCAGTCGCCGCAAGCGGCTTGCCCGCGATTGCCATCCAGTGACTGCCGTGCAGCACAGGCTTGATTGCCGACTTCGGCTCCTGCGCGGCAACTGAACCGGTCCGCCCGAGGCAGAGCACTAGCAGGATCAGAGCTGACCAGGGGCTTCGAACGCTTCGCATGCGGCCTCCTCGGCGTGTCGTGGTAAGCATAACCGCGCGCCGACACAAGTCCAAAAGCGCAGGTTAGAATCCGTGAAACCCAGCCTATCGGGGCGCAAGGTCCTGGCAAGCGAACTGCAACTTTTTCCCGACCGTTCCCGGGAGGCGGCACCCCTCGCGCACCGCATGCGGCCGGCGCGGCTCGAGGATTTTCGAGGCCAGTCGCACCTGCTTGCCGAAGGCAAGGCACTCGGCGAAGCGATCCGTCGCGGCCAGGTTGACAGCATGGTCTTCTGGGGACCACCGGGCTGCGGGAAGACGACGCTCGCACTCCTGATTGCCCAGACCACCGATCGGCATTTCACGAGCTTCAGCGCGGTGACTGAAGGCGTGCCTCGCGTGCGCGAGATCATTGCTGAAGCGGAAGCTCGTGCCAGGAGCGAAGGACGCGGCACGATTCTCTTCTGCGACGAAATCCATCGCTTCAACAAGGCGCAACAGGACGCGTTCCTGCCGCACGTCGAGCGCGGCACGATCACCTTGATCGGCGCGACGACCGAGAATCCGTCGTTCGAGCTCAATAACGCCTTGCTCTCGCGACTGCGCGTCTTCGTGCTCGAGCAGATTCCGCCGAGCGAACTCGCGCGCATCGTCGAATCGGCGCTCGAAGTGCTCGGGCACAACCAGCCGGCAACACCGCGGTTCAGCGCCGAGGCCATCGAGCTCGTCGCGCGCTTCGCCGACGGCGATGCGCGACGCGCACTGAACACAACCGAGGCGCTATGGAATCACTTCGCAGCGGCGCGCACGCGGAACCGTGAATCGCCCGTCAGCGCGGACGAGGCGGCCGCCGCACTCGAGCGCCGCGTCGCGCGCTTCGACAAGGCCGGCGAGGAGCATTTCAACCAGATCTCCGCGCTGCACAAGTCTGTGCGCGGCAGCGACGTCGAGGGCGCGCTCTACTGGCTCGCGCGCATGCTCGCGGGCGGCGAGGATCCCCTGTACCTGCTGCGACGACTGATCCGCATGGCAACCGAGGACATCGGCCTCGCGGATCCGCGCGCTCTCTCCGTCACTCTCGCGGCCAACGAGACCTGGCGGCTGCTCGGCCCGCCCGAAGGCGAGCTCGCGATCGCCGAGGCGACGATTTATCTCGCCACCGCCCCGAAGTCGAACCGCGTCTATGCGGCCTGGACTGCGGCGCGCGACGCCGCGGCCGCGCATCCCGCGGAGCCCGTCCCGCAGCATCTGCGTAATGCGCCGACGCGACTCATGCAGGACATAGGCTACGGCGCCGGCTACCGCTACGATCACGACGAAGGCGGCTTCGCGGCCGGCCAATGCTATTTGCCAGAGGTGCTCGGCCAGCCGCGCTGGTACGAGCCGACAGAATCCGGTTTCGAAAAGACGCTCGCGGAACGCCTAGCCTGGTGGTCGCGACAGAGAAAGGCGGCCGGCCATGAATAACACCGTTGCCCACCGGATTTTCTTCGGCATCCTGCTGATCGCGGTCACGGCGGCGTTCATCTGGTTGATCCGGCAGTTCCTGCAGCCGATCTTCTGGGCCGTCGCGCTCGCCATCGTCTTTTATCCCTTAAACGAGAAGCTGCGCCGGCTGCTCGGTGAGCGGCGCTCGCTGGCCGCCCTTCTCAGCGTCGCGACTATCGTGCTCGTCGTCTTGCTGCCGATCACGGCAATCATTGGGGCTATAACCGCCGAAGCGGCAGACATCTACCATCGCATTACCTGCGATGTGGTGGCCGAGCCCGCTTGCGAAAAGATCAATCTCAGCGCGACGTTTGCCTGGGCGGGCGATACCTTACCTCTAGTGACCGAGGTAGCCGACAGACTCGGCTTCGACCCACAGGAACGCGCGCGCCTGCAATCGCAGCTCCAGGATTCAGCCGTTTCCGTCAGCCAGACCGTCAGTCAGTATCTCGCGGCGCGAGCAGTATCGCTCGGCCAGGGCACGATCAGGATCGCGATCTACTTCTGCCTGATGCTCTATCTGCTGTTTTTCTTTTTGCGAGACTCCGACAAGATCCTCGACGCCCTGATTCGCGCCCTGCCCTTCGGCGACGAGCGCGAGCGGCATCTGCTCGGCCGCTTTGCTGCAGTCTCGCGCGCAACGATCAAGGGCGGCCTCGTCGTCAGCACCGTGCAGGGAATCATCGGCGGCATACTTTTCGCGTCGGTCGGTGTCGGCGCGCCCGTCCTCTGGGCCGTCGTGATGGCCCTGCTCAGCATCGTGCCTGCCGTCGGCACCTCGCTCGTCTGGTTGCCGATGGCGATTTTCCTGATTGCACAGGGACAGATCTTGCAGGGCGTAATCGTAATCGGGGTCGGCGCCCTCGTGATCGGCCTCGTCGACAACATGCTCCGGCCGATCCTCGTCGGCCGCGACACGAAAATGCCCGACTATCTGATCCTGCTGTCGACGTTGGGCGGCCTGCTGGCGTTCGGGCTCGCCGGCATCGTCATCGGTCCGATCATCACGGCCTTTTTCCTTGCCGTCTGGGCCATGGCCGAAGAGGAGTACGCCGACTAGGGTCCGCCCCCGGCGTCAGTCGACGCGGCGCCACCGCCGCGTCCGCGATCCCCGCTGACTGAATCCGTAATACGGGTGACGCTCGAGCAGTCGCCTGTTGCGGAACACGAAGATCAGCACGGCTCCGGCAACGAAGCCGCCGACGTGCGCCCAGAAAGCGACGCCACCGCCCTCGGCAGGCGACAAGAGCCCGCTCAGGAGCTGCAGCACGAACCAGTAGCCGAGCATGAAAACCGCCGGCATCGCGAAGGTCGTCACGAAGAACCCGAGAAAGACGAGCATGTGCACGTTCACGCGCGGGTAGAGCACGATGTAGGCACCCATGACCCCGCCGATCGCGCCCGAGGCGCCGACCATCGGGATGCTCGAAGCCGGATCGAAAGCCACTTGCAGCGCCGCCGCCGCGAAGCCGCAGAGCAGATAGAAAACAAGGAAACGCAGGCTGCCCATCGCATCCTCGACGTTGTTGCCGAAGATGAAGAGAAACCACATGTTGCCGACGATATGCATCCAGCCGCCGTGCATGAACATCGAGGTCAGCGGGGTGATCCAGCTCGAGCCCTCGCCAAGCTCGCAGACGAGCCCCTCGCCCATTGGGACCTGAAAGCCCGCCGGCAGATTTTGCAGCAGCTCTCCGGCGATAAGGCCGTAGCGGCAGACCGAGCCGACAAGCGGCAGCGTCGCTCCCATGCCCTGCACGAGCACCCAGACGGCCGCGTTGATCCCGATCAGGAGCCAAGTGGCCCAGGGCGTCAGGAAATGCGGATTGTCGTCGCGGATCGGAAACATCGGTCCGCGCGATTATGGCAGCGCGACCGCCTGCAACGAAGCAGGCGTCGCCGATGGGTTGGAAAACTGCTACTGAAAGAGGTGCTGCGCGAAGTCGTTCAGATAATCGCGCCAGTTCATCCAGGTATGCCCGCCACCCGACTCGTGATAAACGATGTCGAAGCCACGTTCCTCGAACATCGCGACCGAGGCTTTGGCCGTGTCGAGCAGGAAGTCCTCGTCGCCGATCCCGAACCAGAAATATTCGAGGCCGTCGCGCAATGAGGCATCGGTCAGCGCGGCCGCGTGGGCCGTCTCGAAGGATTCGTCCTGGTTGATGCTGAACACGCCGGAGCTGAAGACGCCGATGTAGCCGTAATCGGCGAGATCGTTCATCGAGATCTCGAGCGTATGCGCGCCGCCCATCGACAGCCCCGCGATCGCGGTGTCGCCGCGCGCGTCGCGCACGCGGTAATGGGACTCAATATACGGCTTGATGTCGGCCGCGAACTCGGTCGCGAACTCTGCGATGGCCATGCCGGCGGCACCCGCGCCCTGCACGGGGGGATGGCCGTCGGGCATGACGACGATCATCGGCACGGCGTCGCCGCCGGCGATGAGATTGTCGACGATGAATCCGGCGCGGCCGACTGTCGACCAGGAATCGTCGCTGTCGCCGGCGCCATGCAGCAGGTAGAACACCGGATAGGCCGTGCGATTCGACTCATAGCCCGGCGGCGTATAGACGTGCAGGCGCCGGTGCTGGCCGAACGTCGCCGACCAGTACATGACCTCGCTGACGGCACCGTGCGGAACCTGTGCCGTGTCCATCCAGACCTTGCCCGGAACGTGAAACAGGCTCCAGGGATTGCGGTTGGATTCGCTCGTCAGCCGATTGCTCGGGTCGAGCGTCGACACGCCGTCGACATTGAAGTTGTAGCGGAAGGATCCCGGCTCGAGCTGTGGCAGGGTGATCTCCCAGATACCTTCGGCGTTCTTCGTCAGCTCGGCGCCGGCGCCCGGCGCCAGACCGGGAATGTCGCCGCCGCTCGTGAGGCGGACGCTGGCCGCCTCGGGAGCACGCAATCGCAGAATCACGTCGCCGGCCGCAGTGAGCTCCGGCGATCGGACGGGAGGCGGGCCGCCGCGCTGGGCCAGAACCGGGCCGGAAACAGCCAATGCCAACGAAATGGTGAAAAGCCGAGCAGCACGCGTAGCCATGATCTTCCCCCTGCGGACGTCGTTTTCCCGCAGTCTAGAAGCGGACGCAACTGAAGTTCAAGCGCCGGAGCGACGGCGCGTGCTCGCGGGCTGCGCAAGGAAAGCTGCGATCTCGCTGCCCGGCATCGGCCGCGCGAAACAGTATCCCTGGATCTCGTCGCAGGAATGCTGGGCGAGGAGCTCGAGCTGGCGTTCAGTCTCGACGCCTTCGGCCGTCACCGCGAGCCCGAGGTTGTGCCCGAGCGCGATGATCGCGCGAATGACCGTCGTATCGTCGAGCGACGTGCCAAGATCGCGCACGAAAGAGCGGTCGAGCTTGAGTCGATCGATCGGGAACCGGTGCAGATAGCCCAGGTTCGAGTACCCCGTACCGAAGTCGTCGATCGCAATCGCGACACCGAGCGCCTTGATGCGTTGCAGCGAAGCGATCATGTGCTCCTCGTCGCGGACGACCATGTTCTCGGTGATCTCGATTTCGAGGCGACGCGGATTGAGGCCCGATTCGGCGAGCGCCGACTCGATGTCATCGACGAACCGCTCCTGCCGGAACTGATGCGGCGAAACGTTGACCGAGACGACCATGGGCTGCAGGCCCGCGTCCTGCCATTCCTGGTTCTGGCGACAGGCCTCGTGCAGGACCCAGCGGCCGAGCTGGCGGATCTGGCCGGTATCCTCGGCGAGCGGGATGAAGCGGTCGGGCGGAACCATGCCTTGGCCGCGCAAGTTCCAGCGCGCCAGCGCCTCGCAGGCAACGACCTCGCCGCTCGAGAGATGCACCCGCGGCTGGTAATGCAACTCGAACTCCTCGGCCTCGATCGCCCGCTTGAGCGCAATGCTGAGCTCGAGCCGCTCGCGCATGCGGGTGTTGATCTCGGTCGTGAAGAACTGGGCGTTGTTGCGCCCTTCTTCCTTGGCGCGATACATAGCGGCGTCGGCATGCCGAAGCAGCGTGTCGGCGTCGGCCCCGTCATCGGGATAGAGCGCGATGCCGGCGCTGCATGTCACCTCGTACCGGCCGTCGTCAGACTCCCAGGGACGGGCAATGATTTCGCGCATGCGTTCCATGAGCTCGGAAACCCACCCTGGATCCATCTGGCCGTTGAGCAACAGCACGAACTCGTCGCCGCCGAGCCGCGCGACCGTATCGCACTCACGCACGCAGGATTGCAGCCGGTCGGCGAGCGTCCGGAGCAACTGGTCGCCCTGGAGATGGCCAAGACTGTCGTTGATGAGCTTGAAGTGATCGACGTCGATGAGCACCACCGCGAGGCGCGTGCCGTAGGTCGCTGCGGTGTGAATGTCGTGCGCCAACCGGTCGGACAGCAGCGCCCGATTGGCGACGCCCGTCAGCGCATCGTATTTCGCCTGGTGCTCGATCTGCGCCTGGTAGCGGCGCCTTGCCGTGATGTCCTCGACGCTGCCTTCGTACCAGCGAACCTCGCCTTTGTCGTCGAGCACTGCGCGGGCATTCTCTGAAATCCAGATGACTTCGCCGTTCTTTCTGAAAACCTGGGACTCGAAATCGGTGATCGTGCCGCGCGCCTTGATGACCGACATGAACTCCGCGCGCCGTTGAGGATCGACGTAGAGCTGGCGGTCGATATTCCGGAGCGTGCGAATCAAATCCTCGGGCGAGTCGAAACCGTAGATCCTCGCGAGTGAAGGATTCGCGTCGAGATAGACGCCCTCGGGTGTCGTTCGGAAAATGCCCTCGATCGCATGATCGAAAAGGTCGTGGAACCGACGCTCGGCGTCGCGCAGCGACTGTTCCGCCTGCTTGCGTGCGGAAATATCCTCGACGACGCCTTCGAAGCCACCGACACCGCCGGCTGTCGACCGGAAAGCCCGCCCGCGCTCCCAGACCCACTTCGTCTCGCCGCCGGCAAGCATGATTCGATATTCGATCTCGAAGCGGGATCGGCTTTCGAGCGCGGCCTCGATTTCCGCCTTGATGCGGTCGCGGTCGTCGCGGTGAACGATCATGTCGAAGCGCGATCGGCCGTGCAGCAGCAGCTCCTCGACGGCGATTCCGGCCAGCGAGAGGCAGCCGTCGCTGACGTACTCGAAACTGCGCATCTCGTCGCGGCGGCAGCGGTACACGAATGCGTCGAGATTATTGAGCAGCGAGCGCAGCATCTCGACCGGGCCGGCCTCGGGGACCGCGCGCATTTCGGGGCGTGGAAGACTCATGAGTTCTGTTGGACCGCTGGCACCGGAATCAGACGCGTTAAATAGCAATATCGGTGCGCGGACGCCCCGGCCCCGATCACAATTCCCGCGAATCCCCGGCCTTCCTGCCGAACCTGGCAGCACCGGGATGGTGCGCTGCCGACTAAATGTGCAAACTGCGGCCGAGATTGCGGCCCAGCTGGCCGGCCAGGAACCTCGAGAATTGCCGGATTTGAGCACCAGAATCGCCGAATGCGGCATCGTTCCGCTGATTGCGGCCGAGAGCCCTGACGAGGGAGTGGCGATCGCGCGCGCACTCGAAGCCGCCGGGATGCGCTTGCTCGAGGTCGTCCAGCGGACCGATGCTTCGCTCGCCTCTCTTGAAGCCATCGCTCGCGCCTGCCCGGCGTCGATCGTCGGCGCCGGCACCGTGCTCGCGCCGGATCAGGCCGAAGCCTGCCTCGAGCGCGGCGCCCGCTTCATCGTCTCGCCCGGGCTCGACGAGGACGTCATGGCGGTTGCCCATCGGCACCACGTCGACGTGCTCCCGGGGGTCATGACGCCCACCGAGATCCAGCGCGCGCGGAAGCTCGGGATCACGGTCGTCAAATACTTCCCCGCCGAAAACGCGGGCGGCGTCGCCGCACTGAAGTCGCTTGCGGCCGTATTCCGCGACATGAGCTTCATCCCGACGGGTGGGATCTCGGCGGCGAATCTTGCCGCGTGGCTCGCGTTGCCGGAAGTGCTCGCTTGCGGCGGCAGCTGGATGACCCCCAGGTCCGCTGTGGCGGCCGGCGACTACGGGCGCATCACATCGCTCGCGAGCGAAGCGCTCGCCATCGCGCGCTCGGCGCGCAGCGAGAGTGACGCATGAAACGCTTCGTCACGCTCGGCGAGATCATGCTGCGGCTCAAGAGCCCCGGACACGAGCGATTTTTGCAATCGCCGGCCTTCGAGGCGTCCTTCGGCGGCGCCGAGGCCAATGTCGCGGTCTCGCTCGCCAATTTCGGACTCGCCACGGCTTTCGTCACGGCCCTGCCGGCGAATCCGATCGGCGATGCCGCGCTCGCGGAGCTCCGTCGCCACGGCGTCGACGTCTCCGAGGTGATCCGGAGCGGAGAGCGCATCGGCATCTACTATCTGGAGGCCGGCGCCACCGAACGTCCGTCCGAGGTTGTCTACGACCGGGCGGGCTCGGCGCTCGCGACGGCGTCCGCGGATGCCTTCGACTGGAACGCGATTTTCGCCGGCGCCGGGTGGCTGCACCTGAGCGGCATCACACCGGCCTTGAGCGCGAGCGCGGCGGCGTTGACGCTCGCGGCCTGCCGCGAAGCGAAGCAACGCGGGCTCATGATCTCGCTCGATCTCAACCATCGCCGCAAGCTCTGGCGATGGGGTAAGCCGGCGCCCGAGGTGATGCCCGAAATTTTCGCGCTCGTCGACGTCGGCATCGGCAGCCGCGAGGACTGCTGGCTCATGCTCGGCATCGACGAAGGCGGACCGGCACGCGACGCGACGGCCACGGCGCGGCTGACCGAGCGCGTCATGCATGAGTATCCGGATCTCAAGACCCTTGTCCTGACCCAGCGCGAGCCTGCGCCCGCCGGACGGCAACGCTACTTTGCAAGCCTGCGTGGCGAATCCGGTTTTCTCACCGGGCCGAGCCACGAACTCGGCGTTGTCGTCGACCCGATCGGCGCCGGCGATGCCTTCGCCGCCGGCCTGATCTACGGGCTCGCATCCGGCCTGGGTGACGCCGGCGCCCTCGCTTTCGCGACAGCCGCCGGCGCCCTCAAGCACTCGGTCCCCGGCGATTTCAACCGCGTCAGCGTCGCCGAAGCGGAACGGCTCGCACGCGGTCATGCAGCCGACCGCGTGCAGCGCTGACGATGTCGGGCTTTCCGGGCGAGAATTTCCTGCTGCGGAGCGAGCCCGCGCGTCGGCTCTATTTCGGGCACGCAGCGGCGCAGCCGATCTACGACTATCACAGCCACCTCGATCCCGCCGCCATCGCCGACGACCGCAAGTTCGAGAACCTCACGCAGATCTGGCTCGACGGCGATCATTACAAATGGCGCGCCATGCGCGCGGCCGGCGTGCCGGAGCGACTGATCACGGGCGATGCCGACGATCGCGAGAAGTTCCGCGCCTTCGCCGCCGTCGTGCCGCAGTGCCTCGGCAATCCGCTCTATCACTGGACTCACATGGAGCTCGCCCGCCCGCTTGGCATCGGCGGCGTGCTGCTCGGGCCCGATACGGCTGACGCCATCTGGGAACGCGGCCGCGAGCGGCTCGCCCTGCCCTCGTGCTCGGCCCGCGGAATCCTCGCGGCCTTCGATGTGCGCATGATTGGCACGACCGACGACCCCGTCGACACCCTTGCAGCGCATGCCGCCCTCGCGAGCGAACCCGGCTTCGCAATCGCCGTGCGGCCGACCTGGCGCGCCGATCTGCTGTTCAAGCCGGAGCAGCCGGCATTCAGCGGCTGGATCCGGGCGCTCGCCAGGACTGCCGACGTCGAGATCGGCAGCTATTCGGAGCTGCTCGAGGCGCTCAGCCTCCGCCTCGACCATTTCGCGGCGCATGGCTGCGTCAGCGCCGACCACGGCTTCGACCGGTTCGAGTTCCGCAGCACTGGCAGTGGTGGTACCGGCGACGGCACCGCCGACGCGCTTTTCGCGCGTCGACTCGCGGGCCACGCACTGACCGCAGACGAGGCGGTGACGCTCCGCTCCGCGCTCGCACTCTGGCTCGGGCAGCAGTACTCCCGGCGCGGCTGGGTCATGCAGCTGCACCTCGGTGCGCTGCGCGACAGCAACTCGCGGATGCTCGCGCGCCTCGGGCCGGCATCGGGTTTCGACTCGATCGGAGACCATGCCTATGCCGAGTCGCTCGCGCGATTCCTCGACGCGCTCGACCGCGACGGAGAACTGCCGAAGACGATCCTCTATGGGCTGAATCCGCGCGACAACGAGATGCTGGCGACGATGGCCGGCAGTTTTCCCGGCGACGGCGTCGCGGCCAAGGTGCAGCTCGGGTCCGCCTGGTGGTTCAACGACCAGCAGGACGGCATCCTGCGCCAGCTTACGAGCGTCGCGAATATGGGCCTGCTCGCACGTTTCGTCGGCATGCTCACGGACTCGCGGAGCCTGCTGTCGTTCTCGCGGCACGACTATTTCCGCCGCATCCTCTGCGACTTCATCGGCGGCTGGGTCGAGCGCGGCGAGGCGCCGGCGGACTACGCGCTGCTCGGGAACATGGTCGAGGACATCTGTTGCCGCAATACGTTCCGATTCTTCGGGCTCGATGGCGCCCGCGGCTGATCGACCAGCGGCACGGGTTGGCGACATCAGCCGCCGCCGGTCGACCTACAGCGAGATCAAGCTCGGCATCGGCATCGTGCATCTCGGCCTCGGCGCATTTCATCGCGCTCACCAGGCGGCGTACCTCGAGTCCGTTCTCGAGCGGAATGGCGGCGGGCCGTGGGCCATCTGCGCCGCGAATGTCCGATCCAATCGTCAGATCGTCAATGCGCTGACCGCTCAGGGCGGCCGCTATCATCTCGCGTCCTGGCGCGATCGCGATCACGTCGAGGTCCGCGAAATCCGCTCGATCCTCCGCGCGCTCTTTGCCGGCGACGACAAGAGAGCGCTCTTCGATTTCCTGACGGCGCCGACCACGCGAATCGTGACGCTGGCGGTCACCGAGAAAGCTTACGGACTCAAGGCCGCGAGCGGCGAGCTCGACACCGACAACGCGGACATCGCGCACGACTGCCGCGAGCCCCGCCAGCCCGTCAGCGTCCCCGGGATTCTCGTCGAGGCCCTGCGCCGGCGTCGCCTGGCCGGCGTCCGCCCCTTCACCGTGCTCTGCTGCGACAACATGCCCGCGAACGGCCGGCGCACGCGACTCGCCGTCACCGAGCTCGCGCGCCGCGTAAGCCCGGAGCTCGCGGCGCACATAGAAGATGAAGTTGCCTTCCCGTCGTCGATGGTCGACAGGATCGTCCCGGCGGTGACCCCCGAATCGCGACAGAAGCTCGCCGCGCTGATCGGCCACGACGATCCCGTGGCCGTCGCCACCGAAGCCTTCTCGCAATGGGTCATCGAGGATACCTTTCCGCAAGGCCGCCCCGACTGGGAACCGGACGGGGTCGAGATGGTCAACGACGTCGCACCCTGGGAGGCGATGAAATTGCGCCTGCTCAACGGGGCGCATTCCCTGCTCGCGTACCAGGGGCTGCTGCGCGGCTTTACGACGGTCGCCGAGGCGATTGCCGATCCCGGGCTGTCCGCCGAGCTCGACAAATTCTGGCGCGAAGCGGGTTCGAGCCTCACGGCGGGCTTGCCGACCGAACCAAAGCGCTACACGGCCATGCTGCTCGAGCGCTTCCGCAACGACTCGCTCGATCACTCGCTCCGGCAAATCGCGATGGACGGCTCGCAGAAATTGCCGCAACGCTGGCTGGCCGGCGCGCTCGCCAATCTCGAGCGGGGCCGGCCGGTTGGGGCGACGGCGGCCGCTGTGGCAGCATGGCTCGCCTATGTTCGGGGGGAAGATGCTGCAGGCAGGATCTGGGCTGTCGACGATCCGCTCGCAGCGCGGCTCGCTGCCTGCCATCGCGGCAGCCCGGCAGACAGCGTCGGCGCGCTGCTCGGGTTCGGCGACGTGTTCCCGGCGCGGCTGGCGGAGCATCCAGAGTTCCGTCGCGCCGTGCTCGCAGCCTACACCGCACTCCCGGCCGTACAACGCCATGCTTGAAACAGCCCGTCGTGCGCTGGCCGGTCTCGCCCTGCTTGCCGCGGCCTGCACGCAGCCGTCGGATACGCTGCATCTCACGCTCGCGCACAGCCTCGAGCCTGCGCATACCGTGCACAAGGCCATGCTCTTCATGGACGAGCGCCTGCGCGAGATCTCGGGCGGCAGCATGCAGATCGACATCTATCCAAGCGGCCAGCTCGGCGACGAGCGCGAGGCCATCGAGCTGCTGCAGATCGGCAGCGTCGCGATGGCGAAGGTATCGGCGGCGCCGCTCGAAGGCTTCGTGCCGGCGATGCGAATCTTCAACCTGCCCTACCTGTTCCGCGACCGCGAGCACTATTTCGCCGTGCTCGACTCGAGCGTAGGCCAGGAGCTCCTGCTCGCACCCGAAAGCGCGCGCCTGCGCGGTCTCGGCTATTACGACGCGGGCAGCCGGAGCTTCTATATGACCGACCGCCCGATCGAGAATCCTGACGATCTCGAGGGCGCGAAAATCCGCGTACAGCAGAGCCAGACCGCGATGCAAATGGTGCGCGCGCTCGGCGGCTCGCCGACACCGATTGCCTACGGCGAGCTCTACACGGCGCTGCAGCAGGGAGTTGTCGACGGCGCCGAGAACAATCCGCCGAGCTTCTACACCTCGGGACACTACGAGGTCGCGCGCTACTACACCCTCGACGAGCACACGGCGGTGCCCGACCTCATGCTGATCTCCTCGCGCGTCTGGGAAGAACTGAGCCCGATGCAACAGGCCTGGCTGCAGCAGGCCGTCGACGATTCCGTCGCCTACCAGCGCGAGCTCTGGCAACAGGACACCGACGCCGCGCTCGCGGCGATCGAGGCCGACGGCGTGGTCGTGCTCCGGCCGGACAAGACGGCGTTCGAGACGCGTGTCGCGAGCCTGCTCGCCGAGTACGAGTCGTCAGATCTGGGCCCCATGCTCGGGCGCATCCGCGCGGTGCAACCCTAGATGCTGACCCGACTCGCGGCCGGCATGGAGCGCGGACTGACCTGGTTGCTTGCGGGTCTTCTCGCGGCCATCGTTCTCGCCGTGACCTGGCAGGTCGTCTCGCGGTACGTGCTGGGCGATGCCAGCGGCTGGACCGAGGAGCTCGCGCGCTTCCTCCTGACCTGGATCGGGCTGCTCGGCGGCGCGCTTGCCTATCAGCGACGGCTGCACCTCGGGCTCGACCTACTGCCCGAGTACCTGCAGAAACGCCGCCCCGGCAGTGTGATTGCAGCCATGAACGTCGCGGCTATCCACGTCTGCGTTCTCGTTTTCGCCGCCACGATTCTCGTCACCGGCGGAGGCGCGCTGGTCGTGCTGACGCTCGAGCTCGAACAGTATTCGCCGGCACTCGGCCTGCCGATGGGAGTCGTCTATCTCTGCCTGCCGGTCAGCGGGATTCTGATGAGCATTTCGGCGGTCGCCGCCATCGTCGATCCGCCCGCGCGGCCCGCGATTTCGGGGAGTGCCGACTGAATGTTCCCGGACCTGATGCTGTTCGTGCTGTTCGCCCTGCTGCTCGTCCTCGGCGTGCCGGTCGCGATCTGCATCGGCCTGGCCACAGCAGGAGCGCTGCTGCTCTCGATCGACGCCCTGCCCGCGATGACGACGCTCGCGCAAAGGATGGTCGGCGGGCTGAACAGCTTCGCGCTGCTCGCGATTCCCCTCTATATCGTGAGCGGCCTCGTCATGGCACGGAGCAGCATGGGGAAGCGGCTGATCCGGTTCGCGCGTTGTCTCGTCGGCATGGTGCCGGGAGGCCTCGGCTTCGTGAACCTGCTGTCCTCGGCGATGTTCGGCGCGATCGCCGGCACGGCCGTCGCCGCCAACACGGCGGTCGGCAGCGTCATGATCCCGGAGATGGAGAAGGCCGGGTACGGGCGCGACTTCAGCGCCGCAATCACGGCCACGGGCTCGACCGTCGGCCTGCTGATCCCGCCGAGCAATATTCTCATTCTCTATGGCGTCGTCGCGGGCGGCGTTTCGATCGCGGCCCTGTTCATCGCGGGTTACCTGCCGGGCCTGCTCATAACGGCCTCGCTGATGGTGGTCTGCGCCTGGCATGCCAGGAAGCATCGGCTGCCGCCGGCCGGCCGCGTGTCCCTCGGCGAAGCCGCGTACGCGACGCTCGACGCGCTGCCGAGCCTCGCGCTGATCGTCATTGCCATGGGCGGCATCCTGGCCGGGATATTCACGGCTACCGAAGCCGGCGCCATCGCTGTGCTCTATTCCCTCTTTCTCGCCGGACCGATTTACCGCGACCTCGATCTCAGGGACCTGATGCCGATCCTCACGCGCTCGGCCGAGACGACGGCGATCGTGCTGTTCCTGATAGCGACCTCCGTCGCGATGTCCTGGGTGCTTGCCTATCGGGAAATCCCGACCGAAATCGCCAACGCGCTGCTCGGGATCAGCGACAACCCGATCGTCCTTCTGATCATCATCAATCTGACACTGCTCGTCGTCGGCATGTTCATGGACATGACCCCGGCCGTGCTGATCTTCACGCCGATCTTCCTGCCGGTCGCCGTCGAGATCGGCATGTCGCCGCTGCATTTCGGGATCATGATCGTGCTCAACCTCTGCATCGGCCTCTGCACGCCGCCGGTAGGCAACGTGCTCGTCCTGAGCTGCGCGATCGCGAATACCACGATCGCGCGAATGATGCGTCCGCTGCTGCCGATGTACGCCGCCATGATCGCAGCGCTGCTGCTCGTGACCTACGTGCCCGCGATCAGCGAGTGGCTGCCGCGGCAACTCGGGCTCATTGACTGAGGATATCGACCGATGACATCGCTGACTGCCGTCGACTGGGCCGTGATTGCCGCTTATTGCGTGTTGCTGCTCGTCATCGTCCTGGTGGCACTGCGTAAGCAAAAGACCACGACCGACTACTTCCTCGCGGGGCGCAATATCGGCTTCTTCGCGATCGGCGCCTCGATCTTCGCCACGAACATCGGCTCGGAGCACATCGTGGGCCTTGCGGGCCAGGGCGCGACGACGGGCCTCGCGATGGCGCATTACGAGCTCCATGCCTGGATCGTCGTACTGCTTGCCTGGGTTTTCGTGCCCTTCTACTACCAGGCCGGCGTCTTCACGATGCCGGAGTTCCTCGAACGCCGTTTCGGACCGAGGCCGCGCTGGATCCTGTCGCTGGTCTCGCTCGCGGCCTACGTGCTGACCAAGGTTTCGGTCACGATCTACGCGGGCGCGATCGTTTTCAGCACGCTGCTGCCCGATACCTTCGGCAGCCCCGAGAACGCCTTCTGGTTCGGCGCCGTCGCAACGGTCGTGCTCACGGGAATCTACACCGTCGCCGGCGGGCTCCGCGCCGTAATCTATACCGACACGGCCCAGGCAGTCGTCCTGCTGATCGGCTCGATCGCCATCACCTGGTTCGGTCTCGAAGCGCTCGGTGGCTGGGGCGAGCTGCGCGCCTTCGCGGCGGAAAATGTCGTCGAGTATGCGCTGTGGCGACCGCTTTCCGACCCCGAATTCCCCTGGCTCGGCATTCTCATCGCCTCACCCATCGTCGGCATCTGGTACTGGTGCACGGATCAATACATCGTGCAGCGCACGCTGGCTGCGAAGAACCTGCAGGCCGCACGGCGCGGCGCGCTGTTCGGCGCATTCCTCAAGCTGTCACCGATCATGATTTTTCTCGTGCCGGGCCTGATCGGCGCCGCCCTGCATGCCCGGGGAGCGATCAATATTCCGACGACCGCCGACGGAGCCGTCAACGGCGACCAGGTGTTCCCGACGCTCGTGACCTCGCTGCTGCCGCCCGGCATGCGCGGGCTTGTCGTCGCCGGACTCCTGGCCGCGCTGATGAGCTCGCTGTCCTCGCTGTTCAATTCCACGGCGACGCTGTTTACGGTCGACGTCTACGCGAAACTCAGGCCCGGCGCGAGCGAGCGCCGCTACGTCAATGTCGGACGCGCGGCGACGGGGGTGGTCGTGCTGCTCGGGCTCGCCTGGATTCCGGTAATGCCGCTGATCTCTGAAGGCGGCCTCTATCAGTACCTGCAAAACGTGCAGAGCTATCTCGCGCCTCCGATCACGGCCGTGTTCCTGCTCGGCCTGTTCTTCGATCGCATCAACACACGCGGCGCGGTCTGGGGCTTGAGCCTCGGCTTCGGTCTCGGCATCGCCAAGCTCGTGCTGCAGGGCCTGTTCGGCGCGGGCAAAATCGAGTCGCCCGCGCTGCTGGCCGCCATCGGCGACTTCAATTTCCTCTATTTCTCCGGCGTGCTGTTCCTGATCTGCGTAAGCATCATCATCCTGGCTTCGTTGTCGGACGCTGCGCCGGATCCGGCCAGAATTCGCGGGCTCACATTCAATACGCTCGACCGCAAGGCCGTGCGCGCAAGCTGGAGCGCGACGGACATCGCTTTCACCGCGGTCGTGCTCGGCCTCGTCGCGCTGATCTACCTCTACTTCTCGTTCTGGATCGGCTGACGGCCATGGTTCAGGATCGCCGTTGCAATCGCCCGCCCGATGGGCCGGGGGATTGCCGGACCGTCTGCGATCCGATCTAATCCGGGGATTCATCGGGGGACCTTCGTCATGTCATTGCCTCTTCGTCTAAGGACTGCGGCCGCAGGCCTGCTCTTGTTGGGCAGCAGCGCGGCTTGGGCCCAGGACGGGCTCGCGCTTTCGATCGCATTGCCGGAAAACGAGACCTGGAGCCAGATCTCCGACCGCACCTCCGGACTCGCCTACAGCAAGGAGTGGATCCCGGAAGGCGATGACGCCGACGAGCCAAGCTGGCTCGTCTCACAGCAGAAAGTGGCGATTGGCCGCAACGTCGAGGCCGAGGAGTTTCTGCAAACGATCTACGACATGGCCGGGGACGTTTGCAACTCGGCCACTCATGCCGAAGTCGAGCGGCACCGCATCGGCGAGCTGCGGGCTGCCGTCGGCCGGACACAGTGCGGGCAGCGAGTCGATGGCAACTACGGGACGTTCACCGACCGCCTCGTGATCGTTGACGGCGGCTTCGCATATGTCATCACGAGCGAGCTGCGCACGCCGCCGATGCTTGTGGACGGTATTATTTCCTTCGGTCGCAGCGACGAAGACTCCGCTGCCGCGCGGCGGCAATTTGTCGAGCGCGAAGAGCGGTCCCGCGAGCTCGTGCGGGACCGCGTCACTGTCGAATAGGGCTCTCGACGTCGCGGCCCTGCGGGCCGCTCGTCTGCCGCCGACGACGGCGGGCCGCTCACGCGGCCCTTGTCTTGGCTACGGCGTGATTGTTGCGGGATCCCAGTGCTCGTCGGCCTTGCCGTCGAGGAAGCGCCAGGTATCGAACCAGGTCGTCGAGTAGGTTTGCCCGGCATTGCGCGGATGCGGGTAGCTGCGCGCAATCATGACGGTCACGAGATCGCCCTCGGCGGTCACGGCGACAACCGGAGTCGTCAGCTTGCCGCAGTCCGCGGTCCGCTGCACCTGGAGGACCTGAGTAAAGAAGGTGACGACGCCGGCCAGCCCTGACTGCGCGTTCGGGTTGTGCTGGATGTAGCGGTCGGTGATCCACTCACCGGCACGATCCCACTGATTGCACTGCAGGAGCTCGCGCATGATGTGCAGCGCGGCCTGCTTGTTGCGGTTCTTCGCCGGATCAGAGTCGACGAACAGCGCTTCCGGGTCGGCTACGCCGACGACCGGCTCCTGGGCCGCGAGCGGCAGGCTTGCTGCGAGCAATGCGGCGGCCAGTGTGAGTTTTCTGATTTGCATCATTTCGTTCCTCGAGTTCCTTGTTTCGTGAATTCCTGTCTCACTGCGCCATCAGGGCTGTCAGCGGCTCCTTGACGGCCTCGGCCCAGAGCCGGTAGCCCTCGGGTGACGGATGCAGGAAGTCGCTCATGACTGAACGCGGAAGCGTGCCGCTATCGTCCAGAAAGACGTCGCCGATGTCGAGATAGCGGACGCGGTCGCCGTCGTTGAGGCGTGAGATGGTCTCGTTGATTTGCGCAATCGTCGCGCGCGCAGGATCGGTCGCCAGCTCCCCTCGCGGGAAAATGCCGAGCAGCAGGATCTTCGCCTCCGGGAACTGCGCCTGAAGCTCGAGCACAACGGCACCGACACCTTCGGCAATCTCACCCGCCGTGTTCCGCCCCGTATTGTTCGTGCCAATCATCAGCATGACGGCACGCGGGTTGAAACCGTCACCCTCGCCGTTACGCAACCGGAAGAGCACGCCCTGGGTCGTGTCTCCGGCGATGCCGAAGTTGTTGATCTTCCAGTGGCCGAAATACTCGTCGAGGACAGGCTTGCCGGCGTAAGGGCCTTCTGCGTTTCGCCAGAAGTCCGTAATCGAGTCGCCCATCAGCAGCAGCTCGGCGTCCGGAAGCTTCGCCGCCAGGTTCTGCTGGTGCCGAGGGATGAATCCCGGCGCGAGGCTCGGGACGATGGCCGTGTTTGCCGTCGTGATCTGCAGCCGCGGAAAACGCTCGAGCAAGGCGCGATCGTCCGCGCTCAACCCGTTCAGCATGTTCGTGAGGATTTCGCGGGCTCGCGTGGCTTCCTCCTGGCTCGGCCGAGGCATCGCCACAGCCGGCGGCACAGGCGCCTCCTGGCTGAAGCCGAACCCACCCCGTCCCCTGCCACCCGGCGGCTGCGCGAGCGAGGTGCCGACGACGGTGACGGCCAGTGCCGCAACGGCAAGAAGCTGGAATGCGTGGACGAGCGATCGATGCTTCGGTGTCATGTTCTTATCCTCAGGATTTGACCGAATCGGAGCGGGCTAGCCTAGCCCGGTGCATCGCTGTTGTCGATTGCGATGTAGTAGTCGAGCGCATGCACCGGGGGCGCAACATCAGCCGGCAGCGGCAGGCCCGAGATCGACAGGAAATAGGCGATACAGGCGTCGCGCCACCAGCGCGCTTCGCGCAGCTGAACGGCAAGCAGCTCCGCCGTTTTCGCGAAACGCTCCGCATCCACCAAGGGCTCGAGCGCGGCCCAGCGCCGCTGCATGTCCTCGACCCCGGCGACGCCGCGGTCGTAGCGGCGGACGAGCGCTTCCCAGAGCGTGTCGCCTGACGAGAGCTCGTAGTCCCAGGGCAGATGATGGAACCAGAGCAGGAATTCCTCGTCCGTCGTCTGGGGATTCGCGAAACGCTCGGCGACTTCGGGCGCGTACTGCGAGAGCGCATCGCTGCCCGTCGCCGTACGGTCGAAACCGATGCCGTCGGCGTCGGCGCGGTGGTAGTAAACGGGATTCCACTCCGGCCGGTTGAGATCCGCGACCCAGGGTCCCGGCCCGTAGTGATGCCCGGTCGCCATCAGATGCGCGAGACCGAGCGGCGTCATGTAGTCGACGACCGCTTCGCGCGAAATCTTCATTAGCTCGGTCGCCGCCTCGACGAAGTCATCGACTGTCGTGAATGTCTGCCGCAGCCACTCGCCCGCGATGGCGTCGGCCGTAAGATCCGGATCCCAGGCAAGCCGGCCGAAGGCGTACCAGTTCGCCTGATTGAAGGTCGAGCCGGTCCAGTCGAGATCCGTCCCCGTATTGGCTACGCCGGCGATCGCCGTCAGCGCGTGGCCGTAGAGGCTGCCATCGGCGACGCGCGCGACCGTCGATCCCGGCCCTTGCGCGAAGGTGTCGGCCTGCAACACCTCCTCATATAGAGGCCCGAGCCAGGCGAGATGGCTCGCCATGCCGAGATACTCTTTCGTGATCTGCAGCTCGAGCATCAGCGGCGTCTCGCGCATCGCGCCGAACAGCGGATGAAAAGGCTCGCGTGGCTGGAAGTCGATCGGCCCGTTCTTCACCTGGACGATGACGTTGTCGGCGAAGTCGCCGTCGAGCGGCAGGAACTCGCTGTAGGCCTGCTTAGCGCGATCCTCGGGATTGGTGTCGCTGTAGACGAAGGCGCGCCACATGACGATGCCGCCGTGCGGCGCCACGGCATCGGCGAGCAGGTTTGCACCGTCGGCATGCGTGCGGCCGTAGTCCTGCGGCCCCGGCTGCCCTTCCGAGTTCGCCTTGACGAGAAAGCCTCCGAAGTCGGGAATCGCCGCGTAGATTTCGTCGGCCTTCGCGCGCCACCAGGCACGCACGGCCGGGTCGAGCGGATCGGCCGTGCCGAGGCCGCCGATCTCGCGCGGCGCGCTGAAACGCGCCGAGAGGTAGACGCGGATGCCGTAGGGCCGGAACACGTCGGCGAGCGCGGCGGCCTTCTCGATGTAGTCGGCTGTGAGGCTCTCAGCGCGAGAGTTGACGTTGTTCAACACCGTGCCGTTGATGCCAATCGACGCATTCGCGCGAGCGTAGTCGACGTAACGCTGACTCTTGAGCTCCGGTAGCGTCATCCAGTCCCAGAGCGAGAGACCCGCATAGCCGCGCTCGACGGAGCGGTCGAGGTTGTCCCAGTGATTAAGCAGGCGGTGCTCGATCTTCGGGGCGGAATCCAGCAACAATCTTGCTGGATCGCCACCAGTCGCAAGGTGCCTGAGGAACGCAAACGCGCCATAGAGCTTGGCAACGGGCAGGTCGCCGAGAATCACCGTGACGCGGCTCGCTCCTGCCAGTCCGTGCTGGACCAGATAGGCGTCACCGGACACGTTGCTCTCAAATGTATCGCGCCAGATGTCGAAGCGCGGCGAGGGCGCGATCCCGCAGAGAGACACCGCGCCGTCCGGAAACATCCGCGCATCGTCCGGACATGCCATGATCGGCAATTCGCGACCGAGCATCGTGCGGAGCCCTCGCTGCAATTCGGCCGCGGCGGCGTCGACTTCGGGAAATTCGCCGATATCGGCCAGGACGACTCTGAACAGTTCGAGCGCCTGCCCGAACTGCGGCTCTGGCAGATGCTCGTACCGCAACCAGAGCTCATAGCCGTTCTCGGCCCGCGCCACCGGCGACGCCAGCAGCGGCGAGAGCAGGACAAATCCGAGCAGACCGAGGCGGCGGGATCTGCCGATCAGATTAGACAGGTTCATCTTCATCGACATCCTCACGCCCTTCGCGGTGACACCGTCAGCGTGGCACGGGCTTGCCGTAGACCTCGATGCGCCCGACGTTCACGAAGCCGCCCCAACCGTGGCCGCTGCCGGGCACAAGGTCCGCGAAGCCGACCTCGTCGACGCGGCTCAGATCCGGCGCAGCCCACTCCTGCCCGACGGTCACGACGCGCGAGATGTCGAGCGGCCGCCAGCGCACCGACGAGAGCGCGAACTCCGTGTCGAGGAACAGCGTGGAATTGGCCGAGGGCGCGCCTTCGCCGTAGTCGCCGACGAACCAGCTGCCGTCGGCGAGCTTCACGATCGGCCGCACGACGTGGAATCCCGACACGCGCGTAACCCAACGGATGCGAGCGAGCCCCGTGAGATCGACGTAGCGTGCGCGGTCGCGCAGCGTGACCGCGACCGGCGTCATGCAAACGCCGGTCCACAAATTCGGCGGATCGGTCGGCTGCCCGGCCGCCACGCGCTCGGGCGGCGGATTCTGGTTGTAGCCCGCGAGTTGCACGCACGACGGTCCGTCCCAATCGCGTGCGATCGAGCGCGGGGGTGGGTTCGCGAGATAGTCGGGAATGTTGGCTGCGTTCGGATCGTAGAGCTTGAGCTCGAGCGCCGGGTTCGTGACCGCGGCTGTCGTGACGCCGCCCTCGGGAACGAAATCCGGGCCCGCGTCCGCGGGACGCGGCCGTTGCCGCCACTCCTCCCGAAAGAACAATGGTGGCAGCGAGGGCGGCGCTGCGGCCGGCGCTGGCGCCGACGGTTGCTGCTGCGCGAGGACGGCGAATGCTGCGAGCGCGACGGCCGCGCCCACCGAGAGACCCGCCCACCGGGCGATTTCACGAATCGACATGATCTACCCCCAGAAGTCGCTCGCCGCAGTGTAAGAGGTGGCCCAACGAAATTGGATAGTTTTCGCGCAAGCGCGATCGATTTCACAGTTGGCTCGTGATTCCATGACTTTCGCGGGCTAGACTATCTCCCGGGCGGTGCGAAAGGGTCGCGCCGCCAGCGTCGCTCGGACGGTTCCGGGCGCTTACGTGAGTGACTCGCCATGGCTGAACCTGCCCCCGGCACGCGCCGCTTCGCGCGCATCGAACGCCTCCCGCCCTATGTCTTCGGCACCACCGCCGAGCTCAAGCTTGCCGCAAGGCGCCGCGGCGAGGACATCATCGACATGAGCATGGGGAATCCCGACGGGGAGACCCCGGCGCATATCGTTTCCAAGCTGACGGAGGTCAGCCAGCGCGGCGATACGCACGGCTACTCCGCCTCGCGCGGAATTCCGCGACTGCGCCGCGCGATCTCGCATTGGTACCGACGGCGTTTCGATGTGGAAATCGATGCCGACAGGGAGGCGATCGTCACGATCGGCTCGAAGGAAGGCCTCGCCCACCTCATGCTCGCGACGCTCGGCCGCGGTGACACCGTGCTCGTGCCCGATCCGAGCTACCCGATTCACATGTACGGTGCCGTCATCGCGGGCGCCGACGTGCGCGCCGTGCCGCTCGTGCCGAACGGCGATTTCTTCGACGAGCTCGAGCGCACAATCCGCGGCAGCTACCCGAAACCGAAGATGATGATCCTCGGCTTCCCGTCGAATCCCACGGCACAGTGCGTCGACCTGCGCTTCTTCGAGCGCGTGATCGAGCTCGCGAAGGCGCACGACATCCTCGTCGTGCACGACCTCGCCTATGCCGACATCGTCTTCGACGGCAGGCAGGCACCGTCGATCATGCAGGTACCGGGGGCCATCGACATCGCGGTCGAGTTCTTCACGATGTCGAAGAGCTACAACATGGCGGGCTGGCGCGTCGGCTTCATGGTCGGCAATCGCGAACTCGTCGCGGCGCTCGGACGGCTCAAGAGCTATTTCGACTACGGTATCTTTACGCCCGTGCAAGTGGCCGCGATCGCCGCGCTCGAGGGCGACCAGCAGTGCGTGAAGGATGTCGTCGCGACCTACCGCCGTCGGCGCGACGTGCTCGTCAAGGGCCTGCACGAGTCCGGCTGGCCCGTCGACAAACCCGAGGCCTCGATGTACGTCTGGGCACGCATCCCCGAGCCCTTCCGCGCCCAGGGCTCGGTCGAGTTCACGAAAGCTCTGCTCGAGAAGGCCAAGGTTTGCGTCTCACCGGGCATCGGATTCGGTGCCGCGGGCGACGAGTACGTGCGGTTCGCGCTCATAGAGAATGAGCACCGCATTCGCCAGGGACTGCGCGGAATCAAGTCGATGTTGCGTTAGCGGCAGGTAAACCGGGGCCAAGGGTCCTTGGCGCCTGCTCACTACCGGCCCTGTCTGGTACGGCTCGGGGCCATGCAGCGGCCGCCCGCGGCGTCCCATCTCTTGTAGTGTTGACTGTGTGAGATCAGGCGCCAGGGACGACACGACTATAGCGCCGTCGGGCGACGCCTGCTACCTTCAACCCACTCATCCGGGGAGGGGGGTCCGCCGCCATGTCGAACTCGATCCGTTCGCCGCTCGCCACGTTTGCCACTACTGCCCTACTGCTTGCGTTGCCTCTGGGCGCGCCGGCACAGAACGCCAACCCCGAAGACGTCGGCCTCGATCCTGAACGCCTCGAGCGCATCACCGAGCTCGTGCAGCGGCACATCGATCAGGGCAGCTTCAGCGGCGCCGTCACATTGGTCGCCCGCCATGGGCGCATCGCGCACCTCGAGGCACAGGGCCTCATGGACATCGAGGCCGAGCGCCGCATGAGCGAGGACGGCATCTTCAGGATCATGTCGATGACGAAGCCCGTCGTCGGCACCGCCATCCTGATGCTCGTCGATGAAGGCAAGGTCCGGCTCAACGACCCGGTTTCGCGGTTCATCCCCGAGTGGAGCAACATGGTTGCCGCCGTGCCACGGCCCGGTTCGCAGCCCGCCGGCCGAGGCGCCGGACCCGCCGGCGCCGGTGGCGGTCCTGGCGGCGCGCCGCCCGAGTTCGACACGGAGCCTCTCGCCCGCGCCGTCACCGTCCGCGATCTGCTGACGCACACCTCGGGCGTGATGAGCGGCACCATGAGCAACAGCGCCGGCCGCGGCGTCGCGCCGACGCCCACCGAGACGCTCGCCGACTACATCCCGAGGCTCGGCTCGGTGCCGACCGAGTTCCAGCCGGGCACGCGCTGGGCTTACAGCGCCCAGGCCGGATTTGACGTGCTGTCGCGCATCGTCGAGATCGCCGCGGGCACGACGATCGACGTCTTCCTTCAGGAGCGCCTGTTCGATCCGCTCGGCATGGACGACACCACATACATCCCGCCGACCGGCGACCGCCGGCTCGTGACGCTCTATTCCGGCAGGGGCGGCGCGTTGCAGCCGCAGGCAGATCCCGGATTCATGAATGGCGTCTATTTCTCGGGCGGCGGCGGACTGCTGAGCACAGCCACCGACTACGCGCAGTTCGCAATGATGCTCGCCAACGGTGGCGAGCTCGATGGCGTGCGCATCCTCAGCCCGCGCGCGGTTGACCTCATGGGCTCGGTATTCATTCCCGACACTCTGCCGGGACGGCAGGCGGGCGAGCCCTTCGGACTCAGCGTGCGAGTCGTCACCGATCCCGCGGCACGGAACACTTACCTCTCGGAAGGCAGTTTCGGCTGGAGCGGCGCCTATGGCACGCACTTCTGGGTCGACCGCGAGAAGGATCTCGTCGCGGTCGTGATGACGCAGACCTCGAATCGCGAGTTTCTCAGCGACTTCGAGAACATGGTGATGCAGGCAGTGGTCGGCGACTAGCAGGTCGGCGGCACGCCGCGGTCGCGCTTCAGGGAGTCGCGCCGGCGGGAGCCGCGGGAGCTCCTGGCGCCGCCGCCGCGGCGGGCATGGGTGGTACCTTCGCCGCTCCGTTCTCCATCTCGACGAGCCCGACGCTGTTGCCCGCGGGGTCCTTGAATATTCCGAGGATCACGCGGCCCGGCACCTCGAAGCGCGGATAACGAATCGTGCCGCCATTGGCCGTTACCTTCTCGAGCGCCGCGTTGATGTCGTCGACGCCGACATAGACGATTGTCTCGGCGACTTCGCTGTCGCCGATGGTGGCGCCGAGTGGAGACATGACGTTGGTCGTCGCGTTTCCGTCCGGTGCAATTTCCCAGCCGAAGACTTCGGAGTAGAAGCGCTGCAACTCGCTTCCCGGCGGACCAAAGAGCGTGAAGAAGACGACCGGCGGCCCGGCCGGGTTTTGCGCCGACACCACCGTCGACAGAATAGCCGCGCACACGAGAACGATGCATCGGGTCACGACAAACTCCTTTGCCGCCTAATCGCGGCGCTCGAGGTACTCGAAGAACTCGAAGTCAGCCGGCTGCCGCCGGCCGCTGATGTCGTGGCAGGCCATGCCCACGAACGCCCCGGTAAAGCTCTTGCTATAACCCCGCCCCGCTTCGTCGGAGATTAGCGAATATTCCAAATCTCCCTCGCACTCGGTCCAGCGTTCGCCGTCGAGCGACCAGCCGAAGCGGAGCTTGTCGAAATCGACGCTCGCGCGTAACCAGACTGCCTGCCCGCGCGGCACTGCGATCGATTTCGCCGACTCGACCGGATATGCCAGATTCCAGCGCTCCTCGCCGAGGCAGCTGATCACGCTGAGGCGTTTCCCGCCCTCGTCGTCGCAAGTGATGCAGAAGTAGTGGAACTTGTGCGCATTGTAATAACAGATGAGTCCCGCAGCCTGCTGGAACGTATCCGGCTCGAACTCGAGCTTGGTCGTCGCGGTGAAGCAGAACGCCTGCTGCCGGCGCGCGATCAGCGACTGGCGGAACCAGGAGCCGAAGGACTCGGCGCCGAAGAGCCGCAGGAATCCCGGGCGCGCCTTGAGCGAGTACAGCGTCTCGTCCCAGGGGTAGCGCAGCCACTGGAAATCGATCGGCAATGTCGCGCGATCGAAAGCGGTCCGCGCGGCAGTTTCGGGCCAGGGATGCGGCGGCAAATCCGGCGCCTCGGTCTCGAGATCGGGTTTGCTCGTGCCGTTCGCGAGCCGCAGCCAGCCGTCGTCGGTCCAGACCGCCTTCTGAATCGCCGTCTCGCGGCCGAGCGGACAGCACTGCGCACCGGAGTCCGAATGCAGCGTCAACGGCCGCCCGCAAAGATGCACGATGTAAGTCTCGCCGTTCTGCGTTTCCACGAAGTCGCCGTGTCCCGCGCGCTGCAGCGGCAGCATCGGGTCGTCCTTCGAGGTCACGATGTGCTTGAGGGGATCGAGCTCATAAGGCCCGTCGAGGCGACGCGAGCGCGCCATCGTGATGGCGTGCGTGTAGCCCGTGCCGCCCTCGGCGGTCAACAGGTAGTACCAGCCGTTGCGCCGGTAGATGTGCGGTCCTTCGGTCACCCTGAGCTCGGTGCCGCGGAAGATGTTGCGGATCGGCCCGACGAGCTTTCGCTTTTCCGCGTCGTACTCCTGCAGCAGGATGCCGTTGAAGGGATGTCGCCCCGGACGAAAATCCCACTCCATATTAAGGAGCCACTTGCGCCCGTCGTCGTCGTGAAATAGCGAGGCGTCGAAGCCCGAGCTGTTGAGAGCGACAGGATCCGACCAGCGCCCGTCAACGCTCGCGCAAGTCGTCAGATAGTTATGCATGTCCTTGAAGCTCCCCTCGTGGCGCTTGACA
>Ga0315912_10000836_pt1 | contig 45291 bp, 41 predicted proteins | sample VfabasoilMG_FD_204469 | JGI IMG/M metagenome (GOLD analysis project Ga0315912, IMG submission 204469) | Garden soil microbial communities collected in Santa Monica, California, United States - V. faba soil | ecosystem: Environmental > Terrestrial > Soil > Garden | place: USA: California... | reverse complement strand
GAGGTCGACGACCACAGCGCTCGGGCAACCATGCGTCATGCGGGCCTCACTGCTTCGGCGGTCTTCCACTTTGACGCGCTGGGCCGTGTGGTGAGTCTCACTGCCGAACGGTACCTAGGTGGCGGCCCGGAAGCGAAGCTGACTCCGTGGCTCGTGGCGTGCTCGGCCTGGCACACGTTCGAGGGCATCGAGGTCCCAGTGAAAGGCGACGTCCGCTGGAAGCTCCCGGGCGGCGAGTTCAGCTACTATCGCTGGGAAGTCGTCGACATCAACTACGACCGGCCTGAGCTGTACGCGCGTGACCGGTGATTGTTTCAAACAAACGACTCACGTCGCCTCGTCTACGCCGTCGGCTCGGAGCCACGGCGCCCACTACGGCGTGCCCGCTCGGTAGATGATCTTCTGTTTGAACTCTCCAGAGCCTGCCTTGGTCGACAACTCAGCGGGCAGACCTGATTCGTCCAAACTTCCAACGAGCGAGATGTCGTTCACCTGCACCTTCACACTGCGCGCCGCCTTGTCGAGGAGATAGGTCACCTGGTTGACCTTCGTTGGGTCGAAGGAGGGCGTGTATTCTGAAGCCTCGAGCTTGGTGTCCTTGCCCTTGAGCAGGAACCGATAAAACGCGATGTCGTCAGAAAGCCGAGGCGCCGTGAATTCGGTCTCGAAGTCCTTGTCTAGAGTCTTGCCGCGCACCTTAAATTTTGATCTTGCGGAACGACTCATCTCGAGATCGTAAATCACCCGCCCCCCTTCGCTCTTGAAAAACGTTCCCGCGACGATCCCTCCGGCATCACTGTCGAACATCTCGAGTTCATCGGAAATGGCCAGCGCGCCCGGCGCGGTCGGCACGAACATGGCCGAAAGGGAGATCGATGTCTGCTTGCCCTGGCCAGGTTCGAGTTTGTAGAGCCATTGAAACCCGAGGGGCTTGCCGTCTATGGACGCCTCCCAAATTTCAGCATAGGGGAGCTCTTTCTGTGGCTCCTTGACCTCCAACGTGGACAACACGTTCGCGACCGCGCTGACGAAGGTCTCCTTGTATCCGGGTTCATCGAGAAAACAGAACACCGGCACTTGGTGGCGGGGACTCACCGCGAGCTTGAGTCCGCCCATCTTTTTACCGTCGGTCGACTCGACCACATAAAGCCCTTCAACAAAAACGACCGGCGTACGCTGCGCGACAGTGACGCGATAAGCAACGAGGTCCTTGAACTGGACGGTCTCCGCCATGTTGTTCAAGATCGCCTGGATCGCTTGCCCTGCGTCGACGGGCTCTTGGTAGAAAAAGCATCGCGTCTTGGCCTCGGTGCCCAGGGAGAACGCCGCTTGAGTGTGCCCCTCACCTTGGACGAGCTCAACTTCGCTCTCCGAAGGGAAACTCGCGTGCCACGAGCCGTCCGGAGATGCTGCTGTTCGGGGCGCCGGAACGGACTTTTCTCGAGCGAAGAGCCCCTCGATGTCCTCGGAATCGGAAGTAGGCGCGGGGTCCGCGCTTTTGGCTGACTTAGCGGTCGAAGGGTGCGCGGAACCGCAGCCAACCAGAAAGCTGAGTACAACGGCGATGGGTCCAGCGATGAGTCGTGAGTTCATGACCCCGAGGCTAGACCGTGAGCATGCGATCGCGCAATGATGCCGCCGCGTTGGCACGTCACGTCGCCCGATTGAATCAGCCCAGCCCATCCAATTGCTCCCGGATGTGCGCGGCCTCCGCGGCAGTGCCCGCTAGGCCAATGGCCCGTTTGAATGCCTCACCCGCTTCTTTCGAGCGCCCCAGCTGCTTGAGCAGGGCTCCGCGTAGTCCGTGAAAATAGAAATACCCGGCGAGCTGCGCGCCCAGGGGTTCCACCATCTCCAAGGCAGCCTCGGGCCCGCGGACTTTGGACACGGCCACCGCGCGATTGAGCGTCACTACGGGCGACGGCGTCCGCCGCTCCAGTGCAGCGTAGAGTTGGTCGATCTCCGCCCAATCCGTGTCGCTGGCCTGTTTGGCCCGCGCATGCAGCGCCGCAATGGCTGCTTGAATTTGGTACGGACCCGGACGCCGGTGCAGCATCGCTTTGTCGAGCATGGCGAGCGCTTCGCCCACCACCGTTTGATCCCAGAGTGAGCGATCTTGTTGTTCCAAGAGCACCAGCGACCCTTGGGCGTCGAAACGCGCGCGCCTGCGCGCATGTTGGAGCAGCATCAAGGCCAATAGCCCCATCATTTCTGGCTCAGAAGGAAACAGCCGCAGCAGCAGCCGCGCCAAACGAATACCCTCCTCACATAAGGCGCCACGCTGGCTCCCGGGGCTCGCGTCTGAATAGCCCTCATTGAAGATGAGGTAGATCATCGCTCCGACCACAACCAGCCGCTCGGCGCGCTCCACTGGCCCTGGCGCTTCAAAGGGTAAGCCTGCCTGCGCAATCCGTGCTTTGGCGCGCGTGATGCGCTGTTCCATCGCCCGCTCGTCCACGACAAAGGCGCGAGCAATTTGCCGCACGCTGAGGCCCGATACAACACGCAACGCGAGCGCGATCTGCTGCGTTGTGGGAAGCTCGGGGTGCGAACACGTGAACAGAAGCCGCAAGATGTCATCGCGGTAGTGCGAACCATCGAGTCGCTCAACCAAAGTCCCTTCCACATCTTCCCGATCAGAGCTCGCCTGTTCGTCGGGAAGCTCCGTGAGGCGCGACTGCCGACGCACATGATCGAGCGTCACGTTGCGCCCCACCAGGATCAGCCAGGCCACTGCGTCTCGCGGTGGGCCGTTTTCCTGCCATTTTGTGAGAGCGCGCAAACACGCCTCTTGAAACGCCTCCTCCGCGAGATCCAGGTCGCGAAAGTAGCGCAAGAGCGCTGCCACCGCGCGCGGGCGCGCCGCCACCAGCTTGGACTCAATCCAACCAGGGTCAGGCAGGTCAACCATCCTTCACCGTGGGCCCGGGCACCGACGCCCCATCAGGGTAGAAGAGCATGATGGGCCTGATCTCGTAGGCGCCCCCCGGATTGGCCTCCGAGAGCTCACGCACAATTTGCACCGCCTGCTCCAGGTTCTCGACATCCAGGACGTGGAACCCGAGCAGCTGCTCTTTGGTCTCGGCGTAGGGCCCGTCGATGACCAGGTTCTCGTCCTTCCGAAAGGTGGTGGCTGCGGTGGTCGGCATGAGCCGCACCACTGGGCCAAATTGCTTCTTGTACTTGGCGTGCACGGCGCCCAGACACGCCATGACCTCCGCGTCTTTTTCATCGGACCACGCGGACGTCATCAATTCATCGTTGTAGCAGAGCAGGGTGTAGAGCATGGCAGGACCTTTCCAAGGACGAATCAACGCTGCCCCACCCGACAAGTGGATGGATCATTTTTCCAAGCAGCACGTCCGTTGTGGTCGGGCCGGGCGGCCGTGTCTAGGGAGCACCTGAGCCGGGGGGCAGCCTTTTTTGGGCGCGCTCCCCTTTTTTCTGAAAAAAAAGTTCGTTCGGTGTCGAGATCGCACGCCGTGGTTCGTCCTTGGAACATCAGGAACAAAAAACCATGGAAAACGTAGCCCTACCGAACCACCTTCCCCAACCAGCACTCAATGCACCCACTGCGTTGAGTGGTACCCCCGCCCTGCATCCCCACCCTCGTCGCGCTGGGGTGTGGACCGGTCGAGTGCTCTCCGGCCTCTATGCCCTGTTCATCCTCGGCGCCTCGGCCACGCCCAAGCTCATGCAAATGCCCATGGTGGATGAGCAGATGATGAAATATGGATGGCCGGCTGGCTCGGGCTTCATGATCGGGGTGCTCGAACTCAGCTGCGTGGTCCTCTATCTCATTCCACTCACCAGTGTCTTGGGCGCGGTGCTCATGATGGGCGTGCTGGGTGGAGCCATCGTCACGCACATCGTCGCGCACAACCCGCTGCTCAGTCACACCCTCTTCCCGATTTATGTAGGAGTCGTCATGTGGGGCGGGCTGTGGCTGCGCAGCCCCGCGCTGCGCGCGCTCTTTCCTCTCGTCCGCAAGCCCTTGGGCCAAGCTGTCAACCGATCTTGATTGACTCACGGTCATCTCAATAGAAAGGAACATCGTCATGCCTAGTACAATCCGCCTCCATCGTGTGATCGCCGCCAAGCCCGAAAAAGTCTGCCGGGCCTTTCTTGAACCCGACGCCATCGCCAGTTGGCTCCCCCCGTTTGGTTTCCTCTGCACCGTGCACGAGCTAGAAGCCAAGGTCGGCGGTAAGCACCGCATGTCCTTCCGCAACTTCACCACCGGCCATAGCCACTCCTTCGGCGGAACGTACTTGGAGGTCGTTCCTGGACAGAAGCTTGTGTACACCGACAAGTTCGACGACCCCAACTGGCCCGGGGAGATGAAGGTCACCGTGACGTTCAAAGCTGTCTCGTGTGGAACGGAACTCAACGTCGAGCAAGCGGGCGTGCCTGACATCATCCCCCCCGAGGGATGTTACCTCGGCTGGCAAGAGTCGTTGCGTAAGCTCGCGAAGCTCGTCGAGCCTGAAATCAACGATTAACGTTAGATGACCAACAGGTGAATACTCCGCGCGTGCGCGGCGCGACCCACTGAAATATGACTCGGAAATGTTCGACATGCTCTCAGGTCAGCAACGTTCACGGGACATGTCCGTGATGTGGCCAGTTTAGGCGCTTGAAGTGCCAGCCGACTGACCATCCGGAGTGCAATCATGCGTCACCACAGTCACGCTGAACGAAGCAAACGTCGCAATTAGCCACGCTCTGCAGCCAGACCTCTCCCTACCGGACACTTGCGCTCCTTGCTCTGGAGCAATCCAGGGCCTACACCGTCTGTTGAAAGAAATGCGGCCACGGAGTTTGTGACTGTGAGAGTGAATGTTGTTCAAATCCTATCCCCAAGCTGCGTTCGTCGCCTGCTTTTCAGCTGGCGCGACGAACGAATGTGGCCCCACGTCGCCTGATCGAAGACCCTCGACCTGCCCAAGCATCTCCATATCCCCAAGTCGGACTACGCTTTGTCTGACAACTGTGAGCCCCGCACAACCGGCGGCAAGCTGAGAGGACTATGGAATGCCCAACCAACCACAGCCGGTTACCCAGGCGCACGAACAAGAGGAGCCCGCTCCTTCCCTTTCAGCCGACAACGGACAACTCTTGGTGGTTGGGATCGGAGCATCTGCCGGAGGGCTCGATGCGATCGGAGAGCTCATGCGCCACGTGGCATCGGACGTCGCGTACATCGTGGTGCAGCACCTCGCTCCTGACCACGAGAGCTTCCTCACCCAACTGCTCGCTCGCAGCTCCGCGATGCAATTCGTTACCGCCGCGGACGGGTTGGCCCTGCAATCCAACCACGTCTACGTCATTCCACCCAACGCGGACCTCGCAGTTGAACGCGGTGTGTTGCGTCTCACCCCACCCTCCGGGTCTCAGCGACCGCATTTGCCTATCGACAACCTGTTCCGCTCACTTGCACAAGACCTAGAACATGCCGCCATTGGCGTCGTGCTGTCGGGGACTGGTACGGACGGGACTCTGGGCCTTACGGCGATCAAAGCGGCAGGGGGGGTCACATTCTGCCAGGAGCCGTCCACCGCAAAGTTTGACGGGATGCCCCTCAACGCACTCGCAAGCGGAGCTGTCGACCATTGCCTACCTCTGAAGGAGATCGGGGAAGAACTCACGCGCATCTCCAAGCACGGCAGGACAGCGCCGACCGTGACTTCGACTCCAGAACCCATTTTTGACGAGGACCAGCTGGGCCAGCTCGTCGCTGTCATCCGGTCGGAGTTCGGCAACGACCTCAATCATTACAAACCATCGACGATCGAGCGCCGGGTCCAGCGCCGTATGGGGTTCCAGAAGATCGAGCGCCTTGCGGATTACGTCAGGCACGTGCAAGCAAACCGTGCCGAACTCAAGGCCCTGTACGAGGACATCCTGATCTCGGTCACGAGGTTTTTTAGAGAGCCGCAGACGTTCGAGGCGCTCAAGACCGAGGTCTTTCCTCGACTCTTCGCCTACAAGAATCCCAACCAAGGCATTCGCGTCTGGGTACCGGCCTGTGCCACAGGTGAGGAGGCCTACTCCATCGCGATGTGTCTCCTGGAATACTGCGATGACATATTGCGCGAGGAGCGCGTCCAGATTTTCGCAACCGACGTCGATGAAGAGTCCATTCAGCACGCGCGTCGCGGCATTTATCCTTTCAACGTCGCGCTCGACGTCTCGCCTGAACGACTAGGCCGCTTCTTCATCGAGCGAGACAACGGGTTTCAAATTGCGCGCCGCATCCGAGACATGCTCGTGTTCTCCCAACAGAATGTCTTGCGAGACGCGCCATTTTCTCACCTCGACCTCGTCAGCTGTCGCAACCTGCTCATCTATCTACAGCCCAGTGTGCAGAAGAAGGTACTTCGCACGTTTCACTACGCGCTCAATCCCTCCGGCCACCTCTTGCTTGGGACATCTGAGACGGTGGGCGACGCGCCCGAGCTCTTCGCGCCGGTCGACCGCAAGAACAAAATCTACTCCAAAAGGCTCGTTGCGTCGCAAACAGGGCGGGAGGTTGGCTTCGGATCGCCGGGACCGCTCGAGCCGAAACGCGAACCAGCGCCCATCCGCGCAACGCTCAGTCTTGCGGGGCTAGCCGATCGCAAGGTCCTCGAATTCTATGGGCCACCTGGAGTCGTGGTGAACGAAAGCCTCGAGATCCTCCAATTCCGAGGACATACAGGGCCGTTTCTGGACCCTACTCCTGGCAACGCCAGCCTGAACATCCTCAAGGTCGTGCGCTTCGACTTACACATGGATTTGAGGCGGGCCCTCCACCAGGCCAGCACCGAATGTATCCGCGTCACGACCGACTTGACCTATCACGCCGACGGAAAATCAGAGCTCATCAGGATCGATGTCATCCCTTTGCAGGACCCTGGCACGCGAACGAGCTGCTTTCTGGTGCTGTTTCAGCAAAGTTCGACTCCGCGTGAAGTCACCAGGGACAGCGCAGCGCCAGGCGACGCGGACAACATCGACGATGTCATGCTCCCGCTCGCCCAACGTAATCAGGAGCTCGAGCACGAGCTCACCATGACTAAGGATTACCTACAAGCGACGATCGAGGAAAAGGAGAGCACGCTCGAGGAACTCAAGAGTTCCAACGAAGAGCTGCAGTCGTCGAACGAAGAGCTGCAGAGCGCAAACGAAGAGCTGGAGACCTCCAAGGAAGAGATGCAGGCGACCAACGAGGAACTCACGACGGTCAACGAAGAGCTGCAGAACCGTATGACGGAGCTCTCTCACACCAACGATGACCTGTACAACGTGCTGGCGGGAGTGGAAAACGTCGTGGTCATCGTCGGTATGGACCTCCGGATCCGCAGGTATACCAGCTCGGCAGAGAAGCTCTTGAACCTCGTCCCGGGCGACCTAGGGCGCTCTGTCAGCTTCCTGGATGGCTTTCTCGGCACAGGCGCGGTCGAGCCGAAGGTGTCCACCGTCATCCATAGCCTGTCCACCTTGGAAGAGGAGATCCTTGCGTCCAACCAGCGCTGGTATGCACTCAAGGTCAGCCCCTACAAAACCTTGGACCACTCAATCCGAGGCGCTCTGGTCACGCTGGTCGACATCCACGTCCGCAAGCGCGTTCTAGACATGACCCGTGACGCGGGTGCTTATGCCGCCCGCTTTCTCAGCGCTATTGGCCACCCGCTCCTCATCGTCGACACAAATCTTCGAGTCGTTTGGGCCAACGAAGCATTTCTCTCGACATTCCAGTTGAGCGGAGAGGAGACCGTGGGCAGCGCTCTCGGCTCCCTCGGTGAGAAACAGCTCGCGGACGCCGGACTCTGTGAGCGTCTAGAAGGACTCTTCAACAAGGCGCTCCCCTTGCGCAACTACGAGATCCATCTTCCAGCGGCGGGCCCCAACGGCCACTCGGTACAGGTAGGAGCAAGTCTCATCCCAACCGGTGGGGAAATGTCATTGGCACTCGTGTCCATCGAGCCACTTGCTGACGCAGCTCCTAGGGAGCCCCTGTGACCGACCCCGAATTAGAGGAGATGTCCAACGAGGATCTCATCAATGAGCTCGACCAAGTCGCGGCAACGGAACGTCGCGCCGCCACCCGCGACCAGGATCGCGAGACGCTCATCCACAATCTTCGAGTTCATCAGGTGGAGCTCGAGATGCAAAATCGTGAGCTCCGCGAAGCTCACCAGCGGGTGGAGGAAGCCACGGCGCGGTACTCTGATCTCTATGATTTTGCGCCCGTGGGGTACTGTACTCTCCTTTCGGACGGCAAGATCCGCGAGCTCAACCTGACCGCCGCCACGCTCCTGGGGGCACAGAGTGAGACGCTTGTCGGAAACCACTTCTCGGCAGTCGCCCCGCTCAAAGAAACACGACACTTCCACGCCCACATGCGGCAGTGCCTGGCGGGAACCGAACGCGTGACGAGCGAGCTCACATTCACCGCAGACAAGCTGGAGGCGCGCACCATACAAATCATCAGCGAGCCCGATCACAGCCAGACTGGGGCGAAAACGACATATCGGACCATTCTTGTCGACATCTCGAACCTCAAGGCCCTGGAGAATCGCCTGCGCCTGTTATCGACGGCTGGAGAGAGACTCACCTCGTCCGTCGGCTACGGTCAGGCAATTGAGGCGGCGGCTCGCATTGTGGTGCCGGCCTTGTGCGATATCTGCATGATCGACGTGGTCACCACGTCCGATACGGTCGAGCGTAAGGTAGTGCTGTTCGCCGATCCAGAGAAGCAAGCGAAATTGGCGGAACGCATGATGCACCTCAAAACGCGACCCGGATGGCAAACTCCCCAGAGTAGCGTCGTGGCTTCGGGTGAGTCCATGCTGATCTCCGAGGTGGCCGCCAACATGCACGGCTGGGTGTCCGATGACGATCGTGACGGCGACACGATGCGCTCCGCTGGCGTTGGGTCACTGATGGTCGTACCGCTCATCGCTCGCGGCCGAACACTGGGGGCCCTCACCTTGGCGATGGCTGAATCGGAGCGGCGCTATTCATTGCTGGATCTTCAGGTCGCTCAAGACCTGTCCAGTCGGTTCGCGGTGGCGCTCGACAACGCCCGACTCTACCAAATAGCGGAAAAAGCGATCCGAGCGCGCGATGAGCTCCTCGGCGTCGTGGCCCACGACCTGCGCAACCCCTTGGGCAACATTCTCCTCCAGTTGGCGCTCCTCCAACGTCCCAGTGGAGAGAAAGAACGCCGGTCGCTCAAACCCACCGAGGCTATCGCGCGCGCCGCGAACCGGATGGACCGTCTCATACAAGATCTCCTCGACATCCAACGTGTGGACGCTGGTGGGATTTGTGTCGAGCCTATCTCGTTGCCTGTGAGTCAAGTGTTGCACGAGTTCGCGGAGGCCCAGAAGCCACTCATCTTGTCCAAGTCGCTGGAGCTCAGGCTCGAGGTTGGTCCTGACCTCAGTGAAGTGCTGGCCGACCGAAATAGGCTGCTTCAAGTACTCGAGAATCTCGTTGGCAACGCGACCAAGTTTACCAAGCCCGGCGGGCTGTTGACCGTAGGCGCGGCCCCACACGACCGCGGACTCTTGTTCTGGGTCAAAGATACGGGCGTTGGCATCCAAAGCGAGGATCTGCCCCATCTTTTTGACCGCTTTTGGCAGGCGCATCAGGCCGGCAAGCAGGGCGTCGGGCTGGGCTTGCCCATCGTCAAGGGAATTGTCGAGGCCCACGGTGGACAGGTCTGGGTCGAAAGCGTGACCGGACGAGGGAGTACCTTCTTCTTTACACTGCCGCGAGCAGACGTCCCAGCCAACATGGCATGATCTCCAAACCCGCGCTCGACCCGCCTCGCTCGCATGCCGACACCATGACCCACGATCAACGGGATTTCCCGCCAGAGTTTGCCGATCACATCATGGGGCCTTTGCGCCGGTTCCTCAGGGTCGAATCCGCAGCTGGTCTGTTACTGTTCATCACGACGCTCATTGCGCTCGCGATTTCCAATTCTCCATTTGCTGCACCGGTGGCTCAGGCCTGGGAACAGTCGCTGGGGATTCATTTCGGAAACTTCGAATTCTCTCGCTCGGTGCGCCTTTGGATCAACGACGCGCTGATGACGTTGTTCTTCTTCGTCGTTTCCTTAGAGCTCAAGAGAGAGCTCGTGAGCGGCACCGTGCGGCACGCAGCGTTCCCGTTGGCTGGAGCCCTGGGTGGCATGCTGGTTCCCGCGGCGATCTACGTCATGATGCTGCCAGGCCAGCCCGAAGCGCACGGCTTTGGCACAGCCATCAGCACGGACACCGCGTTCATGCTGGGCTGCCTGGCACTGCTCGGCAATGGTATTCCGGTGAGCCTCAGACTCTTCCTGCTGTCGCTCGCCGTTTTCGACGACGTGGGTGCAATCATCATCGTCGCCGTGTCCTACGGTCGTCCGCTCAGTTGGCCCGCCATGACGATCGCGGTGGCTCTCATCGTAGCGATCGTCTCCCTCGGGCGACTCGGAGTGCGCGGTGTGCCCGTCTACCTCGTGGCTGGGACTGGACTCTGGTTAGCGATTGACGCATCCGGCGTCCATCCGTCCATCGCTGGCGTGCTCCTAGGTTTGCTCACGCCAGCTCGAGAGTGGATGAGCGGCGTTCGCGTGCATCGCATCCTGGCGCGCGTCATTGCTCATCCCACCGCAACTCATCGGCGCAACGTCGATGAGCGTCATGATCTTCGCAGCGCGCGAATTGCCGCAACCGAAGCTGTCTCGCCCGTCGAGCGGATCGAGTTCCGCCTGCATCCATGGTCAGCATTCTTCATCATGCCTGTCTTTGCGCTGGCCAACGCTGGGGTGAGCTTGTCGTGGGAAAAATTGATGCAGCCCGTCTCCGTCGCGGTCGCGACGGCGCTTTTGGTTGGAAAACCCATCGGCGTACTCTTGATGTGTTGGTTGGCCGAACGAACTGGACTCGGCAAGCGTCCTACGGGCCTGCCTTGGTCGCTGATCGCGGGAGGCTCGATCCTTACGGGAATTGGCTTCACGATGTCCATCTTCATCGCAGACCTGGCCTTTGATGAGGCCACGCTCGACGCCGCCAAGGTTGGCATCTTGGCAGCGTCCCTCACATCAGGCGCCCTTGGACTGCTCGTGCTCTTTCTCATGACGATGGCCAAGCGTCAGGCTGCAAAACAAGCACCTAACCTTGCAACCTGACGTGCGCCGCCTGCAAGCATCGATCGGACCTGCTGCATCTCTCATTTGTGGCGAGGCCACGGCCACGGGTGGCGGAGAAGGGAGGGATAACGCTACCCTGACGGTGAAATGGCACCCGTTCGCTCCACCCGCCGCTTGGGCCACTGCATGTTACTCCTAGGCGCAGCTTGCCTCGTCTTCGCCTGTGGTGGACGGGCCAGCTATTGGATACCCGACGATTCAAACGACCACTCCGATGACGCGCTCGATCACACCGGAAGCGGTGGGGACGTCACGGGCGACGGAGACGGCGAACCCACAGGCACAGGCGGGGCGCTCAGCCCTGCGCAAAACATGGGAACCGGGGGCAATGGCTCTCTGGACGACTTGTCCGACTTACCCGGAACCTATGTCCTAGTGGGCGCAAAGGAATACGACTTCATCAACTCGGCGACGTTTAGCTTCTACGATGGGGACCTCATGTGGTCAGTCGGCTGCAACAGGCACTATGGTCCCTACACCGTCCGCGACGGCGTCCTTTGGTTAGACTGGTTCGAAAAGTCGCAAACGGATTGTGGGGAAGAGTTGAACAATCGGGACAGCTTCGTGGAATCCTTCCTGCTCGATCGTCCTCAAATCTACCGAGAGGGAGAACACATCATCATGACCTCCCCCAAATACACGTTCGTCCTGCTTTCCGAGGCTGACCACGGACAGTGATCAGCTTGACGCTGGACGCACCATGAACTCCCCCAGCGGAAAAGCGACCCCGTTGACGAGCAGCTCGATGCGGTGGCGCCCCGGGTAGTGCCGTCGGGTTGTCATTTGCGCAAAGGAGACCTTGCCCTCCAAGCGTTCGGCTCCCTTCGCCTCGAGGGTGATGCGTTTCAGCTTGAAGACCTTGGGGCGCGACGTTCCGCCCGACTTGACGAAATGCACACTGTAGTCGACGACCAGCTTCTGCGCGTCACGCGCCGTGCTCGCGATGCTGAAAGCAAAGCGGAGCTCACCACCGATGCGCAGCGATTTAGCCGACAGGCGCACCTTTTCGATCTCGACCCGCGGGCGGGCGCCGGCGCCCAACAACTCAAGTGCACCACGGTGTCCCTTTTTCACCAGCGTTCGCAGTGCGTGGTGTACAAGCGCCTTGTTCTCAGCGGACGCTCCACGTAGCCAGTCGCGGCACGTCTCGACGGTCAACTCGGAGTGCACCTTGCTCAAGTCGTTCAAGTTGTTGGCTACGCTGCGTCGCACGAGCGTGGTGGGGTCGTCCTTCAAGAGTTCAAGCAAAGCAAGGACCCGCTTTGGGTTCGCGTCGAGCCACGGGACGCGACTGGCCCACGGCAGCCGCAGCCGTGTCCCCTCTGAGACGAGTCGACGCACATGGGCGTTTTTGTCCGCCACCCACAGCTTGAGTTGCGCGAAGGTACGCTCCGGGTCGTGCGCGATGTACGCGCGGATGCTGCTCTCGGCACTGAAGCGCTTGGTGAGTTCATACTGAGCCTGGAGCGACAGTTCAAAATGGTCCAGCCCACGCTCAGCGACGAAGATGGTGTGAGGTAGATAGTAGAACGGCGCCATCCCTAGCCCTAAAAGCTCGTCGGTGGCGTGCTCGGGGCCCAGTGACCGGAGCAGCACCTCGATGGCCTGCGGATAGTCTTCCGGAAGATGAGCCGAAAGTGCGCGAGCGATGTGCTTGCCCCGATCCAAAAGTTCGAGTTCGTCGAGCCCGGTGGTCGCCCGGCGGACGAACGCGCGCGAGGAAAATGCAGGGGCGACGCGCTGGATGTCCGCGGCCAAGCGGCGCACCAGCGCGTGGGAGAAGAAAGTCTTGAGCGGCTCCGCCATCGGAGCTCAGCGCTCGCCCACGTCGCCGTCCTTGACGGACTCCACGGGCCAGAGTTCCCGAATCTCGGCCAGCTGCTGCTCAGCGGCAAAGCGCTCCCAAACGATGCCGTTCACGTCGGTGTCGCTGGAAAACGCTGGAGCGCTCGGATCTTCCCAACCCAAGTGCCGCAGCCCCGACGTCGCAGCGCGCCGAAGCGAGAGATTGACCTCAGCTGAACGCCAAAGCGCATACTCGCCCGGCACGTGGACCTCGGGCGGGCAGCCCAAGCGTTGTGAGTAGTCAGCAATGCAGCGGTCGACATCACGCACGCCAAGCGCCACGTGCAGCCTTCTCCCGGGCTCGGTCGATGGGGTTCGCGGGTCCATTCTGTTCGCTTTTACTCCAGCCTCCTTCAACTTCCAAAGGCGCGAAGATACCGGGGCGCGCTCGACCCCTGTGGCTCAAGGGGGCGTCGGCGTGTACAGCTGTGGGGTCGAGGAGAACCATCGATGGCGGAGCGGTCGTCATTTCAACAAGGATTGAGCAACAGCGAGGCCCGAGCGCGGCTCGTCGAACACGGGCCCAATCAAGTCGAGCGCGAGAAGACGACGTCCGGCCTTTCGCTCTTGCTGTCCCAGTTCAAGAGCCCGGTGGTGGGTCTGTTGCTCGGTGCGGCGGCGGTCGCCTCGTTTCTGGGTGAGCAACTCGACGCCATCGCAGTCGGGGCCATCGTCATCATCAACGCCCTCGTGGGCTTCTTCCAGGAGTTTCGCGCCGAGCGCGCAGTGCTCGCGCTGCGCGCGATGACGGCGCCCCGAGCGCGCGTCGTGCGCGATGGTCGCACCACTGAAATCGCCGCCGCCGAGGTAGTGCCAGGTGACGTGCTCGTGCTTGACGCCGGAGACGTCGTCGCTGCAGATGCTTCGCTCGTTGAAGCGCACGCGCTGCTGGTCAACGAGGCCACGTTGACGGGCGAAAGCGCACCCGTGTCCAAATCAACTCAACCTGTCGCAGCCAACGCCCCTTTGGCTGAACGATTCGACGCGGTGTTCATGGGGACGTCCGTCGCCAACGGCACAGCACGAGCGCTAGTCACAGCCACGGGCATGCGCACAGAGCTCGGCAAGATCGCGCACCTGCTCGCTAGCGCGGTCGAGGAACAGACCCCCTTGCAGAAGCGTCTGGCGCGGGTGAGCCGCACGCTCCTTGTGCTGTGTCTCGCCATCGTCGCCGCCGTAGCAGCGCTCGGCCTGGTGCGCGGCACCCCTGCCATGGATGTATTCATGTCCGCGGTGTCGCTGGCGGTTGCGGCGGTCCCTGAGGGCCTTCCGGCGGTGGTCACCATCGCGCTGGCGCTCGGGGTGCAGCGCATGGTTCGTCGTCACGTGCTGGTGCGGAGGCTGCCGGCCGTGGAGACCTTGGGCTGCGCCACGGTCATCTGCACCGACAAAACGGGCACCCTGACGACCGGCGTGATGCGGGTGCGTGAGCTGTGGGGAGAGGACCACGACCAGCTCATGCTGGCGGCCTGTGCCTGCTGTGATGCGGAGCTCGACGAGCAGGAGAGCTCCGGAAGCGGTGACCCCACCGAAGTGGCGTTGCTGTTGCGCGGTGTGCAGCACGGCATCCGCCGAGCCCAGATCGAGAGCGAGCGCGCACGGGTGACCACCAACCCGTTTGACTCGGAACGCAAACGCATGTCCATCCAGCGAGTAGACGGAACCCTCTACGCCAAGGGCGCACTCGAGACCACCTTGCCGCTCTGCACCTCAGGCACAGAAGGCGCGATCGAGGCGAACCAAGACATGGCCCAGCGAGGGCTGCGCGTCCTTTCGGTGGCCATCGGCCAAGGCGCACACGAGGAGAACTTACGCTTGCTCGGGCTCGTAGGTATCGCAGATCCTCCGCGCACCGAAGCGATCGAGGCCGTAGCCGCCGCGCGAGCGGCCGGGATCCGCACGGTGATGATCACTGGGGATCACCCAGCCACGGCGCTGGCCATCGCCAAGGAGCTGGGCATTCTCACGCCGGGCGACCTAGCCGAGGACGTCGTGCACGCCCGCGCCACCCCCGAAGACAAGATCCTGATCGTACGCCGCTGGAAGGAGCGCTCGGACATCGTCGCGATGACCGGCGACGGGGTGAATGACGCGCCCGCGCTCCGAGAAGCTCACATTGGGGTGGCCATGGGCAAAACGGGCACGGAGGTCAGCCGTGAAGCCTCAGACATGATCCTCACGGATGACAACTTCGCCAGCCTTGTCGCGGCGATACATGAGGGACGGGGCATCTTCGACAACATCCGCAAGACCCTCGTTTACTTGCTGGCTGGCAATGCGAGCGAACTCGCGGTCATGTTTGGCGCCGCGCTCATCGGGCTGCCCCTGCCCCTCTTGCCGCTCCATCTGCTCTGGATCAACCTGGTGACAGACGGCTTGCCAGCGCTGGCGCTCGTGACCGACCCGGTCGACCCGGACGCGATGAAGCGTCCGCCAAGAAGCCCCAGCGAGCCCATGCTGGGGCGCGCGCAGTGGCTCCGCATCTGCGCCACGGGACTCCTCGAAGCAACGCTGACCCTCTCCGTTTTTGCTTGGGCGCTCCGCGCCCGCGATGTGACTGCGGCACGCAGCCTGGCGTTTTCGACCCTCGTGTTTGGCGAACTGCTGCGCTCATTTGCGGCACGCAGCACCGATCGCCTATTTTGGGAGGTCGGCGCACTCACGAATGTGCGCCTGCTTGGAGTCGTGGCAGCATCGGTGTTGCTCCAACTGGGACTCAGTCAGTTCTCGTGGTCGAGAGCGTTCTTTCAGCTCGGGGACCTGGCGCTCGCCGATTCGGCCTTGGCGCTTTTGCTCGGTTTGATTCCGGTGTCGGTGCTTGAGCTCACCAAGCTCGTTCGGCGCCTGAGGGCCGCTGCCCCCGGGCACAACTGATCGCCCATCGTTGCCCGTGCTGTCCCTGTTCATGGGTCCGGGAGCCTGCACCCTGCTTCCTGGCAGCCAACGGGCGGAGGTTCGTCCTCAGCTGGTCCCATCCGGTCCAATGTGGCTTCGCCCAAGAGTGTCTGCAGCTCTGCACCCAAGAGTAGATCATCATGGGCACCAAAGACCTGCCGCCGCAACCGTCCGCGTGCATCGATGAGGATCGTCGTGGGGGTCCCGCGCATACCGTAGGCCCGCATGGTCACTGGGATCGCGTCGCCCTGAGCATCGGGCGCGTCCACCCCAACCGGGAAATGCACCCGGTATTCATGGAGGAAAGCGCGCAAGGATTCGACCGTCATGGCTTTGTGATGTTCGAAGACGGTGTGCAGACCAACGACCACCATTGGTGCCCCAGTAAAGAGTTGGGCGACACGCTGCGCCTGGGGAATGCCGCGCGCGACGCAACCAGGGCAAAGCATTTGGAATGCGTGGAGCATCACGACAGAACCACGCAGCCGGTTCAGTGTGAGCGGCTCAGGCGTGTTCAACCACTCTGTCGTGGTCCAGGGTGGAGCAAGGGCTGACGTCAGCATCAGAAGTCCCCCTCCTTCACGTAGGGGTGACTCCACAGCGTCACCTGCAACAGGCACGACTTGACCCACGCCGCGTACATCTTCTCCACCTCGTCCGCAGCATGTCCCCCCTGGGCCAAGAACGGCCGCAGGGTGAACGTCACCGGAAAAATGAGGGCAAATAGGTCGCGAAACGGCACAATAACGGTAGACAGTACCTGGCTACCGATGAAGCCGTACCAAACGTCGAGGATGGCCTCGATCCGATCTTTGACAATGTCGTAGGACATACGCAGGTACTTCACGTCCTCATCACTGAACAAGGCGCTGGCCTTCATCTGGTTGAAGTCGGTCACCGTGACGGGTGACCTGCCGACCGCCAAAGTTCCATGGGTGTAGCCGGGGATGTTGTTCATGATGTTGTTCTCCTTCTCGGAGCAAAGCTCCGCCTCACCGTCAGCCGACATGGCCACGGAAGATCAGGGGGATGGGGCAAGCGTTCGAGACGAACGCTCAGCCGGGTCGCAGGAACTGCTCCCAGATTTGGGAGCGGGGTGCCTCAGGCGCAAGCTCGTGCTCGGGGCAATCGAGCCGGAGTTGGTCATGGGCCAGGGGTGCATCGACGAAGGCGCAATGGTGCGGGGACGGGCCTTTGCGAACATGCGGGCGAAAGTGCCTACACGTGACGCACATGCCGCTCACCGGGATGAGCCCCTGCTCCTGCAGCGAGCGGATCATCTTCACAACGCCGGAGTAGAACGCCGTCTGTTCCTCTGGGGCCAAGTCAGTCAGCGCACCCGCCAAGAACTCCGGCCATGACCGCGCGCGCGCGCCCAACCGCGCCCCTTTTTTGGTGGGCGTGAGCAGGCTGGCACGTGGGTGGCGGGGGTCAGGCGACTTTTCCAAGAGCTGCTTGTCCACGAGCACGCGGACTGAATCGCTGATGGTCGGCAGTGTCACACCGAGCCGCTCACTGAGCTCCGACCCAGTGAGCGCACCGTGGGTGGTGATTGCGGCCAAGATCTGCCCTTGGGTGGCTGACAGTCCCTCCTCATTGGCCTGTTGCCAGGCCTGTTGCTTCATCGCCAACCCGATCTTGTACAGCCCTTCTGCGATGCGCGACGGTAGCGGCTCAGTATTTTCGTCGAAGTACGACAGCTTCACCCGAGTCATGCACAACTCTTAACTTAGGACTCCTAAGTTGTCAAGGGCGATGCCGCTAGGCGAGATCGAGCACGGAGCCAGCAGACCGGAGAACGTCCGTTCGATCTCGCTGACAGCGATCTGCTCGTCCCTGCTCATCCACCAGAAGCAGACGGAAAGAAACGCGCCGACGACAAATTCAGCAACGAGGTCAGGTGAACCCTGTAAGCGAACCTGCTGCTCGGCCAGGTCGCGTTGGACGAACTCGGTGAGCGCCAGATGGATCTGCCTCTGCACCGCAGCCCCCGAGGGTTTGTTCGCCAGAGCGCGAAACAGCACCCGCATGTCCTGAACGTGCTCCAACATCGGCCGCACGAACCCCAAGGCAGGATGCTTTGCGGCACCACGCGCTGAGGTGGTGACCGCAGCTTGTCGCAAGTGGGCCATCAGACCTTCAATGCTTTCTTTCAACAGATCTTCCTTGTCCGCGTAGTGAGCGTAAAACGTCGAGCGCCCGACGTCCGCGCGATGCACGATGTCCGCGACGCTGCTTTCCTCGTAGCCTTTTTCGATCATGCATTGGATGAGCGCTTCGATGAGCGCACGTTTGGTCCTCTCGACTCTGCGGTCACGCTTGCTCGGACCGCCAGGCTGAGCTTCGGGACAGTTGCCGTCGCTGTGTCCGGTATGGGGCGTTGACCGGCCAGGTGTCGCTTGAATGGTCACGCTCTGGAGGGTACCTGATCCTGAACACCGTGTCTTGAAACTGACAAGTTGTTCAGAATTGGATGAATGAAAAATGTTAATAAAATCCAAGCTTTCAACTGTGATCCTCAAAAATGTGGGGCGCAGCTACGCCACGCCGGGCGGGACGTTTCATGCAGTGCGCGGAGTGAATTTCGAGCTCATCCCCGGCGAACTTTCGGCATTGGTGGGGGGCTCTGGAAGTGGCAAGTCCACGCTGCTGCATCTCATCACCGGCATCGATCGAGTGAGCACCGGTGAAGTGTGGGTCCAAGGACAGCGCGTGGACACCGCCAGTGAAGACGAGCTGGCGCGTTTCCGCGCGCGGCACGTCGGCATCGTGTTTCAGTTCTTCCAACTCTTGCCCACGTTGACCGCGCTGGAGAACGTCGTGCTCGCCATGGAGTTTGGAGACACGATTGAGCCCGCCCTGCGCAACCCCCGCGCCCTGGAGCTTCTGGCGCGAGTGGGAGTGGCTGACCAAGCCCACAAGTTTCCCGATGCTCTTTCTGGGGGCCAGCAGCAGCGCGTCGCCATCGCGCGAGCGCTTGCCAACGAGCCGCAGCTGCTCGTCGCCGACGAGCCCACGGGCAATCTCGACAGCGAAAATGCACGCGAGGTGCTGACGCTGTTCTCAGAGCTAGCAAAAAGCGGCAAGACGGTGCTCATCGTCACGCACGAGCGCGGGTACTTGTCGCTGTTTGACCGCGTCCTCCAACTCCGTGATGGCCACGTCGTCGCTGACTCCAGCGCCCGGTCGGCAGTGGAGGCGGTCGCATGCATCTCTTGAAGAAGCTGCTGCGCGATCTGGTGCTGCGATCGGGACGCACCTCCACCATTGTGTTGGCCATCGCGCTGGGGCTCTTTGGTTTTTTCGCCGTAACGAGCGCGCATGGCGTGCTCACTCGCGAGATCCGTCGCAATTACCTCGAGACCACCCCGGCATCCTTGACCTTGATGGTCGACCGCGCCTCCACCGAACTGCTGCACCAAGTGCGCAAGCGCCCCGACGTCTCAGCGGCCACTCGGCGCAAGACTGTAGTTGCTCGTTACCGCAACACCCCGCAGGATCCGCTTCGGCACGCGCAGATCTTCATCGTGGATGAGTTCCGAGGTGCCCAAGTCGCCGAGTTGTTGCCCCGCGAGCAAGTGAAGACACCTGCAGTGGGAACGGTGTTGATCGAACGCAGCGCCAGGGCCCAACTCAACCTCGGCGTGGGTGAGCGTTTCGAACTCCAGCTCCCCGGTGGTCGCCCGAAGAGCGTGGGCATCGCGGGGTTTGTCCACGAGCCAGCGCTCGCCCCCGCCAAGACTGAACAGGCGATCTATGCGTACATGAGCGCAGAGACGGCGCGGGTTCTTGGCATGTCCACACCGTTCGATGAACTCCGGATCTTGGTACGGCACCACCCTGGAGATCGAGACGCCATCGAACAGACGGCCACCAACATTGCGCGCTGGGTGACAGCACAAGGCCTTGCCCAAGTCCACTCTATCCGTGTTCCTCCACCGTTGCGACATCCCCACGAGACGCAGATGACGGCCATCTTGTCCTTGTTCGTCGTGTTCAGTACGGTCATCTTGCTGCTCAGCTGTATGCTCGGCGCAACCCTGATCAACGCTTGGATGACCCGCCAGGTCAGAGAGATGGGCGTAATGAAGGCCCTCGGCGCGCGCACGCCACGGCTCGTGCTCGCCTACACGCTCACCACTCTCACCCTCTCGGTCCTTGCCCTCATCGTCGCTTGGCTCCCGGGAAAACTGGGCGGCTTGGCCATGGCCAAATCGGTGACCAACGTGCTGAATTTTGACCTCGCAAGCGCCAAGGTCCCGGCCAGGATCATGGCGGTCCAGTTGGGCGTCGCGCTTGGTTTGCCCATTCTGCTCGCCATGCCCCACATCGTGCGCGCCTGCCGCGTGTCCGTCAAAACGGCGCTCGCCGACCACGGACAGGCCCAGGCCAGCGCTTCCAATGCTTGGCTCGAGCGCTGGATGTCCAAGTTCGACTCCGTGTTGCCCAAACGTCTCAGCTACACCCTGCGCGGCACGCTGCGACGTCGACGCCAGTTCGCCCTTTCGTGGGGACTGTTCGTCGTAGCAGGTGGTGGGTTCGTCTGTGCGATGACTGTGGCAGAGGCCTGGGATGTGCTCTTGAAAGAGGTGGACAGAACTCGACACTACGCGGTCGAGGTGCGCCTCAACACTGCACCCGACACTGCCGAACCAGACACTGCCCAGCTCGCCGCACGCCTCAAGACACTCCCCGGCGTCGCCCAGGTCGAGGTGTGGCAAACCGCGCCGGTAGCCGAGAGTCGACCTGGGCAGCCCGCCATTGAGCGCACTTACCCAGACGAGTCCCACGGAACCTTTCACCTGGTGGCTGGCCCATCAGGCACCCGCTTGCTGACCGTGCCCGTGCACGACGGGCACGGGCTGACGGCCCAAGATGACTTGAGCGCAGTGGTCATCAACCAGTTCGTTCCCAGCTTCGACCGGCTGCGCATCGGTGACACGATCACGCTGTCCATCGCTGGAGCGTCCCGCGCGCTGCGCGTGGTGGGCAAGACCGTGCAAGTCGGTGTTGGCGCGACCGCCTACGTGGGAGCCGGCGCGTTTTCACAGCTCGTGCCACGAGCTGAACAGCAACAGCAGTTGTGGGTCGCGTCCAAGGTCCCGCTCACGGCTGGGACGCTCGATGCTTTCGTGGCCGATCTAGAAGCTGAACTCACGGTTGCTGGCGCGGACGTGAGTTCGGTGGTGCCCGTGAGCCTGGTGAAAAACGCCATGGCCGCTCATTTCGAAGTACTCATCTACTCGCTGCTCGCCCTGGCGGTGTTGATCGGCGGCGTGGGTGCGCTCGGTCTCGGCTCTGCGCTCGGGGTCAGTCTCAGCGAGCGTACCCGTGAACTGGGAGTGCTGCGGGCGCTGGGCGCGACCGGCCGCGATGTGCGCAATTCCGTCATTGTGGAGGGAGTGCTGATTGGAGGCTTGAGTATCGGGCTGGCTGTCCTCGCAGGGTTCGGGCTGGCACTGCTCGTGGGTGACGTGGTCGGTCGCATGAGCTTTCGGGTCCCTTTGCCGCCCACGCTCAGTCTGCGGGCCGTCGCCGCTTGGACGCTCGGAGCTTTGGCTCTGGGTGCAGTCGGGGGGCTTCTCCCAGCGCTGCGCGCACAAAAGCTCTCGGTGCGCGCTGCGCTCGCCTGGTTCTTGGCGCTCGCCACCGTGGGCACGGTTTGGCTGCTTCCCACCACCGCCGCGGCATCAGCGACCCACGGCCCGCTCGCCCTCGGACTCCCAGTGCCCCAGCGCAACGTGACGGTTTTTCAACAAATCAAAAGGCAAACTCGAGATGGACGCCGCCGTTGACTGACTCGATATTGTGGACGATCCGCTCATATTCCAGGTGCAAGCCCGGCCGAAAGAAGTTGAGGATCAGCAGATCAACCGCGCCGCCCACATCGTACATGAAGTTGGTATCAGGTGCGCCCCACCCCACGCCGGCGTGCCCGTAAACATAGGCACCAACTATGAAATTGAAGCCCAGGCGTGCACCAGCGAAGGCGCGACCTGTATCGTAATCCAGCAGACGATTGTAACCGCCGCCAATTTCTGGACGGAAGGCGAGCACACCAAGAAAGGGATAGTGCCGCCCCATGCGCACGCCTAGACCCCAGCCCATGGGCTGAGAACCCTGGTTGGCAATCGCACTGAGTTCACCGTCCAGCGCCAAGATGAACTTGCTGTCCTTGTGGTGCGCGTCGTGATCGTGGTCGTAGTCGTCTTCGTCGTCCTCTTCATGAGCAAAGGCGGGAGCTTGGCTCAGCAAGATCGCAGGGAATAGGAGAGAGCAAAAAACGATTTGAAGTGGATGTCTCATGGCACAGCTGGTCTAGCGCATCCCGTCAGACAGGCGAGGACATTGCCCAAAAAACCGGCAAGCTTGAGCCATGCACCTCACCAACCGCTCATCCTCGCACCTCACAAAGAGACACCGCGCGCGCAGCTCACGCGCCCAGCCGCCGGCTGACCCAACTCAATCCGTTGCTCTCGAGTGTTGCGCCAGCGTGAGCGAAGGCAAACCTGTGACAAGTTGCCCCACTGACTCTCGTTTGAGGCAAACGCGCACAGCCACCTCACCTTCTACGAGGGCAGCTTCCTCAGGACCGATCGCGCAACCGGTAACCAACGCCGGGTTCGGTGACGAGGAGCTTGGGCCGCGAAGGATCCGCCTCGACCTTTTTCCGCAGTTCGGCCATGTGCACGCGGACGTAGTGCGTGTGTGCGGCGTAGGCGGGGCCCCACACTTCCTTCAAGATCTGTCGATGCGTGAGCACCTTACCCGCATGTTGTGCAAACAAGACCAACAGTTTGTACTCGATCGGAGTGAGATGAAGGTCTTGTGCACCCCGAAATACCTCGCGCTTGACCAAGTCGATCTTGAGTTCACCAAATTCGTACGACGGCACCTGCAATCCGCCGCCTCGCTGCTGGGCATGGCGGAGCGCGACGCGCATGCGGGCAAGCAGCTCGTTTACGCCGAACGGCTTGGTCAGATAATCATCTGCGCCCGCGTCCAGGGCCGCGACCTTGTCGTCCTCTCGCCCGCGCGCAGACAGCACGATCACGGGCACCCGGCTCCACTGTCGCAGCTCTCGCGTCAGGTCGATGCCGTCCGCATCAGGCAACCCCAGGTCCAACAGGACTAGGTCGGGGTTGTGACTGGTCATCGCCTGCACGCCCTCAGCTGCGCACATAGCCTCAAGAAGTCGAAAGCCTCGCGACGTCAGGGTGGCGCGGATGAACTTTCGCATCTCGGGTTCATCTTCGATGACCAACACGGTGACCGTCGCCTCGTTCACGGTTCGGCTCCCTGTGGCGCAGCAGTTCCTGGAAGCGCAGCAGTTCCTAGAGGCTCGGCCGATGGAGCTCCATCTTTGGTCGGTAAGACGATTCGAAACACCGCCCCACCAGAAGTATGGTTCTCTGCCACGATCGTCCCACCGTGCGCCTCGACGATCCCCTTGCAGATGGGCAACCCGAGCCCAGCCCCCGACACTCCCTGGTGGGGTCCGCGGAAGAACTTGTCGAATATTTTCTTTTCGATAGCCGGCGGGATCCCCGGACCATGATCGATGACCTCGATGGTGATGAGCTGCCCCTCGCGGCGTGCGCGAATTTCGATGGGAGCCTGAGCTGGCGTATACTTATCCGCATTCTCCAGCAGGTTCACAAAGAGTTGTTCGAAGAGCACCGGATCGACATAGACGAGTGGCACGTCATTGTGGATCTCCATGAGGATCGAACGCTGCTCAAGGCGCTCTTCGAGACGAGTCAACGCCGAACTGACGATTTCGTCCAGCGGTATCCAGTCGCGCTTGAGTAGAACACCCCCCGACTCCAGCCGCGTCATGTCCAATAGGTTGCCCACGAGCCGCTCAAGGCGTGTAGCCTCACCAATGATCGACGACACAAGATCGGCGCGCGTTTCATCCGAAAGTTCCTCGTCGCGTACCGCCGTGGCCGCACCAGTGATCGCCGCGAGCGGCGTCCGCAGGTCATGGGACACCGCGGAGAGCAAGGACGAACGCATTTCTTCGGTCTTAGCACGAAGCGCCGCCTGCTTTGCCTCTCCGGAAAGCCGTGCGCGCTCGAGACAAAGCGCCACTTGTCGACAAAACACGTCCAGCAGTGCTCGCTGGTCGGCTGTGAGCATTGCTCGGTCGTGAGGCACGAGCGCAAGGACACCGAGGGGCATCGAGCCGGCGCGCAGAGGTGCACAAAGCACAGCGGCACCCGGAAGCGTGTCCGTTCCAAGACCAGCCAGCGCATCGTGTTCGAGGCACCATTTGGCGACGCCCAGCTCCTTCACGTCCAGGCGCGTTTCTTGGGGGACTGCCGCAATGGACTGAAGGTCGCCATTGTCTCCCGCACCGAGCAGAACGACTCGTGCAGCGAAGGCGTCTGCTGCGTGGCGCGCTGCCACCTCTGCGATTTGGACAGCCTGATCAGCTGCTGCAAGTTCTCGTGTCAACGCGTAGAGCGCAGCGGTGCGTTCTTCTCGCAGTTGAGCGTCACGCTCTTGGCGGCGCAGCCTGCTTGCCAGCTCACTCATCACGAAACCGATCCCAAACATCATGAAGAACGTGAGCACGTAACGTTGGTCGCTGACCGAGAACGTGTAGTACGGCGGCACAAAAAAGAAGTCCCAAACCAGTACCCCGACCACTGACGCAAGGATCCCGGGGCCGCGGCCGAACCAGCCCGCGGTCGCCATCACAGCCAGCAAGAACAACATCTCGACGTCGGGGAGATGCAGGAGCCGAGCGACCCCGAGCGACACGGTGAGCGTGGCGCTCATGATGAGCAGGGTAGATAGATAGCTGCCGGCGGGTGCGTGGAGCCGCTGCACGCGCTCGCTAGGCGCGCTGTCCTGTCCCGATGCGTCGCCGCTGATCACGTGCACGTCGATGTCACCGCTGCCCCGGACGACATCGTCGAGCAGCGACCCGCGCAAGCGGTCACGCAACCGGGCGTGCGTGGGCTTGCCTATGACCAGGCGGGTGACGTTGTTGCGACGCGCGTATTGCAGTACGCCATCGGAGATCCGTGGACCAGTGAGCCGCGTGATGGTGGCGCCCAGGGTTTCGGCGACGCGCAAGTGCGCTTCGAGGCGCTCGCGATCCGCGTTGCTCATCGGACGAGAGGTCGTCGACTCGACATAACACGCGATCCAGGGGCAGCGCAGGCCCGCTGCCATGCGCGCCGCGGAACGAATGAGGCGGCCCGAGGTGGGCGCCGCGCCCACGCAGACCAGGATGCGCTCACCCGCCGGCCACGTCGTAGCTACACCGTGTTCCTCGCGAAATTCAAGGACATCCTCGTCGACGTGTTGGGCAGTGCGGCGCAACGCTAGCTCGCGGAGCGCGAGCAGGTTGCCCCGCTGAAAAAAGTGTTCGGCAGCACGTTGCGCCTGATCCGGCAGGTAGACCTTGCCCTCCTTCAAACGTGCGAGCAGCTCCTCAGGTGCAATGTCGATGAGTTCTATCGCGTCGGCCCGATCGAGCACCGAATCAGGGACCGTCTCGCGCACCTGAACGCGAGTGATCTGCGCGATGACGTCGTTCAGGCTCTCGACGTGCTGCACGTTCATGGTCGTGAAGACATCGATGCCCGCATCGAGCAACTCCTCTACGTCTTGCCACCGTTTGGGGTGGCGCGACCCGGGCGCGTTGGTGTGCGCCAGTTCATCGACCAAGATGAGCTTGGGTTTGCGCGCAAGGGCGCGGTCGAGGTCGAATTCGTCGAGGATGCGCCCCCTATATTCGATCTGACACCGGGCCAAAAGTTCCAAACCGAGCACCAAATGGGCGGTTTCACGCCGCTTGTGATCCTCCACGATCCCCACGACGACGTCTTGGTTCTTGTGCTCGATGATCAGATCACGGGCTACCTGGAGCATCCGGTACGTCTTGCCCACGCCCGGCGCAAAGCCAAAGAAGATCTTGAGTTTGCCTCGTCGCTGGCGCACCTCCGCGTCCTCGATGCGGCGCAACAGGACGTCTGGGTCGGGTCGGTCGCTGGGCTCACTCATTCAGTCAGGTCTCAGTCATTGTTACCGTTAAGCTCCGCTCCTCAGCAGGTCATCGAGCGCCAAATTGAGGCGGAGCACGTTCACGCGTGGCTCGCCGAGTATACCCCAGGTGCGACCTTCCACGTGGGCCTCGACCAGGCGGCGCAGCTGTTGTTCGGAAAATCCCCGCGCTTGGGCGACACGGGTCACTTGATAGTACGCGGCAGCCGGCGAGATGTGCGCGTCGAGGCCGCTGCCCGAGGACGTCACGAGATCGACCGGGACCAGCGCCCCCGCATGACTGGGATCAGCAGCGCGCAGCGTGGCGACCCGCTCGCCCACCAGTTTGACAAGCGCTGGGTTCGTCGGGCCCAAGTTGGACCCGGTTGAAGCAGCCGAGTTGTAGGGCACCGGAGACGTAGCGGAGGGCCGTCCCCAGAAGTAGCGCGCATCGTCGAAAGACTGGCCGATGAGTGTCGAACCTACGACTCGCCCGCTACGTTCGATCGAACTGCCGCTCGCCTGATGAGGGAAGATGACCCGTGCAACGCCTGTGACGACCACAGGATAGATGACACCAGTAGCGAGCGTCATGAGGCCGAGCAGAACGAGCGCGGGGCGCAACAGTGAAAACATGTTCTTCCTTTCTTCAGCTCACACCAAAGGTGGTGAGCGCCATGTCAATGAGCTTGATGCACGGGAACGGCAGTGCGACGCCTCCCAGACCGTAGACCAGGATATTCCTGCGCAGCAGCGCGGAGGCTGATGCTGGACGATAGGCGATACCGCGGAGTGCGAGCGGGATCAGAGCGACGATGATGAGAGCGTTGAAGATCACAGCACTCATGACGGCTGTGGTCGGCGAGTGCAGCCCCATCACGTTCAGCGCACCAAGCGCTGGATAGGTGGCGACGAACGCTGCCGGAATGATCGCGAAGTACTTGGCAAGATCGTTAGCGATGCTGAACGTCGTCAGGGCTCCACGGGTCATCAACATTTGTTTACCGATCTCCACGATCGACAGCAGTTTGGTTGGGTTGGAGTCCAAATCGACCATATTGCCGGCTTCTTTCGCCGCCTGTGTTCCGGTGTTCATGGCCACGGCCACGTCCGCCTGAGCCAAGGCCGGCGCGTCGTTGGTGCCGTCCCCCGTCATGGCGACCAGGTGCCCTTTTTGTTGGTACTCGCGGATCATCAAAAGTTTTGCCTCAGGGGTGGCTTCAGCCAAAAAGTCGTCCACTCCAGCCTCAGCGGCAATCGCCGCCGCAGTGAGCGGGTTGTCGCCCGTGATCATCACGGTCTTGATGCCAATGCGGCGCATCTCGGCGAAGCGCTCGCGGATCCCCCCTTTGACGATGTCTTTGAGTCGGACCACACCCAGCACGCGCGCGCCGTCAGCCACCACGAGCGGTGTGGCCCCTTGTTTAGCCACCTCCTCGACCATGCCTCGCAGCTGCGAGGGAAAGTTGCCGCCTTGCTCTTCAATGAAGCGCACGACCGCGTCGGTAGCGCCTTTTCGGATTTGTCGGCCATCGAGATCCACCCCGCTCATGCGCGTCTGAGCCGTGAACGGAACGAACCGCGCCCCGAGCGCCTCCACATCTCGCCCACGCAGGCCGTGTTTCTCCTTGGCCAGGACCACGATGGACCGACCCTCGGGTGTTTCGTCGGCCAGGGATGAAAGTTGAGCAGCGTCGGCGAGCTCTCTCTCATTGATGCCGGGAGCAGGCAGAAACTCTGTGGCTTGGCGATTGCCCAGCGTGATGGTGCCCGTCTTGTCCATGAGCAAAACATCGACGTCCCCCGCTGCCTCCACGGCGCGACCAGACGTGGCAATGACGTTCGCCTGGATCATGCGATCCATGCCCGCAATGCCGATCGCAGAGAGGAGCCCGCCTATGGTGGTAGGAATGAGACACACGAGCAAGGCCACCAGGATAGTGAGCGACACTGGGCTCCCCTGCCCTGAACTCGACACAGCATACTGTGAGTAGGGCAGCAGCGTGACCGTGACCAGAAGGAAGATGCTCGTGAGCGCGGCCAGCAAGATATCGAGCGCGATTTCGTTGGGCGTCTTCTTGCGCTTCGCGCCCTCCACCATGGCAATCATGCGGTCAAGAAAGGTTTCTCCGGGATTGGTCGTGACGCGCACGACCAGCCAATCGGAAAGGACGCGGGTTCCTCCGGTAACGGCGCTCCGATCTCCACCGCTCTCCCGGATCACGGGTGCGCTCTCACCCGTGATGGCGCTCTCATCGACCGACGCCACGCCTTCGATCGTCTCGCCGTCAGCAGGGATCAGCTCACCTGCCGCAACGAAGACCACGTCGTCGATGCGGAGCGCCGACGAGGCGACCTCGTCGAGCGCCTCATCGCGACGAGCGGGGTCGGACCAGTGCGCGATGTTGTCCACACCGCGTTTCAGGCGCTTGGCGATCACCTCCTGACGCGCCCTGCGGAGCGTGTCGGCTTGCGCCTTGCCTCGACCCTCGGCCATGGCCTCTGCGAAGTTCGCGAACAGGACCGTGAACCAGAGCCCGAGCGCCACAGCCAGGATGAAGCCCGGGTGCGCGTCACCGGTGCCCGTGAAGAGCGCGTGGACGAAGAGTAGCGTGGTGAACGCACTGCCCACCTCCACCACGAACATGACCGGGTTTTTCACCATCCGGCGCGGATGGAGCTTTCCGAATGCATCGAGGACGGCGCCGCGAACGATCTGCCTCTCGAACAGGGGTTTGGTTTGATGTGCGGTTAAAGACATGTGCATCCTATTGACGAGCCCAAAGTTGGAGATGCTCGACGATGGGGCCCAGGGCGAGCGCCGGGATGAAAGTGAGCGCGCCGACGAGCACGATGGTGCCCACCAAAAGGCCGATGAACAGCGGGGTATGGGTAGGCAGCGTGCCCGCGCTTGCGGGGACAACCTTCTTGCGCGCCAGAGCACCGGCGATGGCCAAGACCGGCACGATCACCCAATAGCGCCCGATGAGCATGCACACGCCAATCGCTGTCGCGTAGAAGGTGCCGCTCACCGTGATCCCCCCGAAGGCAGAGCCGTTGTTATTGGCCCCCGACGAAAACGCGTACAGGATCTCACTGAAACCATGCACGCCTGGGTTACCGAGCGTAGCGGTGCCGGCCGGGACCACACACGCCATGGCAGTACCAATCAGCACCGCCGCGGCCGGCAGCAGAATGACGAGGGAGGCCATCTTCATCTCATAGGCGTCGATCTTTTTTCCCAGGTACTCCGGGGTGCGCCCCACCATGAGCCCCGCGATGAAGACCGCGATGATGGCGTACACGAGCATCCCGTAGAGCCCAGAACCCGCCCCGCCAAAGACGATCTCACCGAGTTGCATCAACCACATGGGGAAGAGCCCTCCCAGGGGGGTGAAGCTGTCATGCATGGCGTTGACCGAACCGTTCGAGGCCGCGGTGGTCGCCGTCGCCCAGAGCGCGCTGTTGGTAATGCCAAACCGGACCTCCTTACCTTCCATGTTGCCGCCAGCGCTCAATGCAGTCGCCGTCTGGTCGGCCCCAACCTGGGTGAGCAGCGGGTTGCCAGCTTGCTCTAAAGCCACGGTCGCCACGAGCAGCGGGATGAAGATCGCCAACATCGCCGCAAAGACGGTCCAGCCTTGGCGTCGATCCTTCACCATCGCGCCAAAAGTGAAACAAAGCGCTGCTGGAACGAGCAAAATGGCCAGCACTTCAAGGAAATTGGAGAGCGGCGTCGGGTTTTCGAAGGGATGAGCGGAATTGACGTTGAAGAAACCTCCTCCGTTCGTCCCCAGCTGCTTGATGGCGATCTGCGACGCTGCTGGTCCGAGCGCCAGGATCTGCTCGACGACCTCGCCGGTTTCGGTGCTGATCGGATCGACGAGGCGCACCGTCGCTGCGCCCCAAAACGTTTGCACCACGCCCTGGGAGACGAGCAGCAGGGCAAACACGAACGACAGCGGCATGAGGATGTACAGGGTGGAGCGGGTCAGGTCGACCCAGAAGTTCCCGAGCCCCTCGCTGGTGCGGCGGGTGAAGCCGCGGATCAACGCGACCAATACGGCCATGCCGGTGGCCGCGGAGACGAAGTTCTGCACCGTGAGACCGAGCATTTGGGTGAGGTGGCTCATGGTCGTCTCACCGCTGTACGCTTGCCAGTTGGTATTGGTGGCAAAACTCACAGCGGTGTTGAACGACACTTCGGGTGATACGGCCGCGAGGCCCGCTGGGTTGAGCGGAAGAAAAGCTTGGGCGCGCTGGAGCAGATAGACGGCGAGCGCCCCCAGCAGGTTGAAGATGAGCACTGCTAGGGCATATTTCTGCCATGGCATCTCCTCAGCCTCGCGGACACCCGCGAGCCGGAAGAATGAGCGCTCAAAGGGGGAAAATACGCGCGACGCAAGGCGCGCTTCTCCGCTGTACACCCGGGCCATGTAGGCGCCCAGCGGAAGCCCCAGGCCCACCAGCGCAACGAGAAACACGACGCACTGCAGAACAGCGTTGCCGGTCATGACAATTTCTCCGGATAGAGGAGGGCAAAAACCAAGTAGAGCAGGAGCAGCGCAGCGACGATTGCCCCCACTGAAAGCAGAGTCCCCACGGCTAGACCCTCCCGCACAGGCGCACGAAGCCCCAGCTGAGTAGGAAGAACCCGCAAGTGATGGTGATGAAGACGATGTCCATGTTTTCCGTACCTCTGTGTCTTAGCGCGACGGCAAAGTGCGCAGCGAGGTCGCGGCACTCCTTGTTACACTCGAAAAACGCGTGATCTTCCGTCCCGCTACTCCTAGCGCCGGCAGCATCAGGCCGAGGTCAAACTGAGCCGCTTCGGTATCAAGAAAGTATCAACTCGCTTGACCCCAAAGTAGTCGCTCCTTCTGCTGGGCTTGACGTAATCCGACGTGGCCGTGCGTGAGCGAGCCCATTCTATCAAGACCCGTGAACACCTGCGCTCCAGTTCACGACGCCTCCAGAGGACGCCTCAGAGGTCGACGAGCCGGATGCATGGACAATCGCCAGTGGCGACTGGCAGAACGGGCGCAAGTGTGTTTCTATGTTCGGTGGGTTCCCGGAGCAGAACGACCCGGGTGAATTGAGGAGGGGATAGAAATGAAAGCAACGCAAGGGACGAGTCAGGTAGGAGTTCGATGGTCCGCGGGGTGGGGCACCCTGGTATTGAGCACGGTGGCTTTGAGCACCGTGAGCTTGCTGGGCGGATGTTCACACGGACCGAAGCCCACTCCGGATGGGCCGTTTTGCGGGGGAATTGCTGGATTCCCGTGCGCGGGCGCAGGTGAGTGTATCGATGATCCCAGCGACGACTGTGATCCCAGAAACGGCGGTGCCGACTGTGGGGGCATCTGTATCTGCCCAGTGGAGGGGGTCTGTGTGGAAGGTTCGGTCTGGGACAGTTCACCCGACGTGTGCGCGTGCGTAGCGGAAGGCCAGTGCGGCAACACCGTGTGCGCAGAGGGCATGGTGTGTTGCAATCCAAGTTGCGGCATCTGCACGCAGCCCGACGGCGTGTGCACCCAGCAAGCGTGTTTGCCGGAGGAATGATGGGGCAACGGACACGTCCCCAGGGCATGTGGCTGTGGGCTCAGCCACGTGCTCTGGCCTGTCCGCGATCAAGGGCCAGCTGCTTGGGCAGACGCTGATTGACGAAGTCGACGAAGGCGCGCACACGGGCCGGGGCGCGCCGCCCTTCGCGATAGACCAGGTGGATGGGGAGCGGCTCGGGCTCGTAGTCGGGCAACAGCAGCCGCAATCGACCAGCGCGCAAGTCGGACGTGACCATGTACGACAGCACGCGCGTGATCCCGCGCCCGGAAAGCGCCGCTTGAATGCCGACTTCTGTTGCATTGACGACGAGTCGCGTGCGCGGCCGCACCTGGAGCTTGCCCTTGGGCCCCTCAAAAGACCAGGTGGGCGTGGAACGATCCTGCGAGAAAACGATGGCCTCGTGCTGGTTGAGGTCAGCGGGCGACTTGGGCACGCCGTGCTCACGCAAGTAGCCGGGTGACGCACACAGCACGCGCCGCACCTCACCCACGCGGCGTGCAGTCAACGACGAATCGGCAAGGTGAGCGATGCGCACGGCGACGTCGAGCCCTTCATCGACCAAGTCGAGCACTCGGTCGTTGAGCACGGCGCGCACGCTCACGTGCGGATACAGATCCAGAAAGTCGAGAATCAAGGGCGCCACATACATTCGACCGAAGGTGGATGATGCGGTCACATGGAGCACGCCGCGGGGCGCGGCGTGGGAGCCACTGACTGCGCTCTCGGCGTCGTCCAGCTCCGCGAGCAAGCGCTTGCAATCCTCCAGGTAGCGCGTGCCGGCATCCGTCAACCGTACCTTGCGCGTCGTGCGCGTGAGCAATTGCCCACCCAAGTGTGTCTCGAGATGCATCATGGCGCGCGTGACTACGGGTGGCGACAGGCCCAGGCGACGCGCCGCGCTGGCAAAGCCCCCCGTCTCAGCGATGGCGACAAACGTCTGCATGGAGGTGAAGCGGTCCATGTATTATTCCTGTTTCAGGAATGGTTTCTTGTCAATCAACACGATTGTTGCAATCTCTGAGGACGCGCAAGCTGCTGCGCATGAACAGCCCCACGCTCCAACTCTATCGCCACCCACTGTCGGGCCACTCCCACCGCGCGCAAGTCCTCCTCAGCCTGGCGGGCCTCGAACATGAGCTGATCGACGTCGACCTGCTCGCTGGGGCGCACAAGCAGCCCGGTTTTCTCGAGAAGAATAGCTTTGGTCAGGTACCGGTGTTGGTGCATGGCGACCTCGTGCTGCCCGACAGCAACGCCATCTTGGTGTACCTGGCGGAGACCTTTCCCAGCGCTGGTGAGTTTCTACCCAAGGAGGCCGCGCAGCGGGCCGCGATGCAACGTTGGCTGTCGGTCGCCGCCGGGCAACTGGCGCAGGGGCCCGGTGCGGCGCGGTTGGCGCTCGTTTTTGGCCGCAAGCTGGATCACGCACAGGCGGTGAACAATGCCAACGCCCTGTTGCGTGTGTTCGAATCCGAACTCACTGAGCGGCCATTTTTCGTAGGCAGCGCACCTACGCTCGCTGATCTCGCCCTCTACACCTACACGGCGCACGCGCCCGAAGGAGGGGTCGCGCTCGAACCCTACCCCCACGTGCAGGCGTGGATCGCGCGCCTCGAGGCGATGCCTCGTTTCGTCAAAATGCGGGCAGCGCCAAGTCACAACGGCGCGCCCGCGAGGTGAACCATGCACGACGCTTCGGACCTCGGCGAGCCAGACTCACCCTTTCACGCGGGGGAGCGCGCTGTGCAAGAGCGACTCGGCGTGCGGGAGCGAAGCGAACGCAGTGGCCGCCGCATGATCCGAGATTTCATGCCCGAGCAGCACCGCGACTTCTTCGCTCTGCTGCCCTTCGTGCTCGTGGGCAGCTTGGATGTGCACGGCCGGCCCTGGGCGTCGCTCTTGTCTGGGCCGCCTGGGTTCGTGACGTCACCGCATCCGCGCTCGCTCATCATCGGCACAAGTCCGCTCGCTGACGACCCGCTCACGGACAACTTGCGCGTTGGTGCGCCGCTGGGCCTGCTGGGGATCGAGCTTGAGACCCGACGCCGCAACCGAGAAAACGGTCGCGTGCTGTGGCATAGCGCGCGCGGGTTTGAGCTTTTGGTCGAGCAATCATTTGGCAACTGCAAGCAGTACATTCAGGCGCGGACACGCCTGAATGTACGCCCCCCTGGCGGAGCCGGCGGCCAGGCGGTGCCCGGTGGCCCACGACTGGACGTGCGCGCCGCTGGGCTCGTTCGTGACTGCGATACGGCGTTCTTGGCCACAGCGTCCGCCGCGGCGACGCAAGGCGGAGCAGAAGGTGTCGACGTCTCCCACCGCGGCGGGCCCCCTGGCTTCATGCGCGTGGACGATCACGGCGCGTGCTCGCGCATCACGTTGCCCGACTACGCGGGCAACAACATGTTCAATAGCTTGGGCAACATCGAAGTGCGCCCCCGCGCGGGGTTGCTCGCCTGCGATTTTGAGAGCGGCGACTTGCTGTCGCTCACCGGAACCGCTCGTGTGCTGTGGGATGCACCCCAGCTCGCCCAGTTTCCGGGTGCTCTGCGCCTCCTGCAGATCGACGTGGAGCGGCATGTGCTCCTCACGGGCGCGTTGCTACTACCAGCCATCCTAGTGTGAAAGCGACGACGACTGCGATCAGGGTGGCAGCTGCGAGCGTCAAATCCAACACGCCATGTGTCGCTACGATAGGTGCAGCGAAGATACGGATTGTCCCTTGGGTCAGGTGTGCGATTGCTCGACCTGCACTGAGCCCACCTGCGCAACTGACCAAGATTGCGCGACTGATGAACAGCTCAAAGGGACGACAGTAACCGCTCATGCGTTTCACCCAGGAGCGATTCGCTCCGGGCTCTATCGCGGCCTGACCGGGCCGAGTCGATGGGCGTTGCTCGCAGTCCAACCGCTGCTGAGAAGAGAGAGCGCCGTCGCGCATCGGGCAGCCTTCGATCCTGACTTGGACCAAACCAGTGGCGTTTTGCTCGTAGACGGGCAACATCTCACGCTCGACTTCGAGACTGACTATCGACAGCGGCTAGGGGGAATTGCCCAAGAGTTCCTCCGCCGTTCGCTCGCACACGGCGGTGCGTAGCTTGACGCTTGCTTCACGGCGTCTTCTTACAAAGGACCAGTCTTGCGCGGCTTGCGCCGCGTCAGCGCGCTCGCCGGTAGTGCAGGACGACAGCGCCGCACTTGAGCGGCTTCACCGAGACCAAATCGAGCCGTCGCGTACTGGGAAGCCCGCTCTGGTACAGGGTCGGCCCGTGGCCGACGATCCGGGGATGAACGAGGAATATGTACTCGTCGATCAGATCCAACCGGTCCAGGTCAGTCGCGAGCTGGCCACTGCCGAGCAGCACCCCGGCCGGGGTTGCGTCCTTGAGCTGCTGTACGCCTGTGCGCAGATCGCCGGCGATGAGGTGGCTGTTGGTCCAAGGGAAGTCCTTGCGCGTCCTGGACACCACGTACTTCGGCTTGGCGTCCAGCTTGACCGCCCACTCGCGTAGCGCTGGAGGAGCCTCCTCGTCGCCACGGGCGACCGCGGGCCAGTAGCTCTCCATCATCTCGTAGGTGACGCGGCCCCACAGCATGGCCCCGCCCTCGTCCAAGAGGTGAGTGAAGAAGGCGTGGGTCTCATCGTCGGCGATCCCCTCCTGATGGTCGACGCAACCGTCCAGAGTGACGTTGAGGCTGAAGGTCAAGAGTCCCATGCGGCAAGTCTAGGCCAGCGCTCGCGTGACCACCAAGAGTTCGGTCAAGCCCTGGTCACTCCGCTCGCCATGTTGCGTGCCGCGGCGCGCGGCATTCTATCGCGAGCATCGCTTTCAGCCCAGTGGACGTTGTGATTAGAGCAGAAAGCTCCGCCTCACCCGGGCGTCACGCACCGACCGGCCTCACACACACGGTCTCCCTTACACTGCGAATCGTATTGGCATCCCCCAGAAGAAGCCGCATTGGCACGGGGAGGAGGAGCACTCCGGCCAGGAAGCTGCTTGAGAACCGTTGCCTTGATGTACATGCCAGAGCCGTTCGCTCGCGCTACCGCCACGTCACCCCCGACCTCGCATACATAGGGCCGAATATGTCGCTTTAAATCTGGCAAAGTGGTGAAGGCCGTGTTGACGCCTGGTTCTATGTCGATACCCGCGATCTCGGCATAACCTGCGGGGTAGGCGGTGAGTATGTCGAAGTCGCAGTTTGGGTCCCGTGAGGCAGCCCTGGGACCACTCCGCGTCATGGTTGTCGCTCCGCAACCTGCAAGAAATACCGTTGCTGCAACCATCACGAGAGCGTTCTTCATGTGTGAGATAAAGGTTAACTTTATCCGACCAAGAATACAAGCGACGTAAACGGCTGGCCGCCGGGGCACCGACAGCCAGCTAGAGGGATGAAGCTAGAGCTCCGCAGGGGTTCAACCCGACGAGCCACCTAGGCTGGACGAGGGGTCAGCATTGATGAAATCCGGCTCGTACACGTAACCGCGCAGGATAACGAAGTCGTCTCCCGCCTTGACGAGGGGACGGCCTTCAGGATTAACGGCGAGAATCCCTTCGTCTTCGACGTAAATTTTCGTCCCCCGTTTGGGCATTGAGACCAACAAGCTCACTGCCTGTGTCGTACCAAACAACTCCGGCACCCGCGTAGACACTGCGGATATCGATATCGGTCACTCGAAGATGAGGCGAATTGTGCGAGCAGCTCCAGACACTGCCAGGACCAATCTCGAAGAGAACATCCGCGCCGTACGGGTCGAACCGGATCTCGCCGTTGACCCCTATCATGTAGGTGTATTGGGCCTTCGAGATGCCGACGGCTTCCAACTCAAACCCTATCGCCATGATTGCGACCAACGTGATGCCAAGTGTTCTTCTCATGTGTCCGCCCAACGCTTGCCAATCTGCTGCCGCGATAGGCTTCTGCAGAATACGTCAACCGGCCGCCACGACCAAAGGGAGTGAAATGGCGGCGGCCGAGCGACGAGGTCAGCGTCGAAGCAGCCGCCTGGCCGTTCGCGGCCAGCAGCATTGGCTAGTTAGGCTCGCCCTTGCTTCAATGTCAATTTTGACATAGACTGTTGAGTGTCGCCTAGGCATAAACCCTTGGTTTGGCTCGCTGGCGAAGTCAAAACTCCGCCGTTCTCGACGGAGGCTCGCATAGAAGCGGGCTTTCTCCTTAGGAAACTCCAGGCCGGCGAAAGCATCGGTCTTCCGCATTCAAGGCCCATGCCGTCCATCGGAAAGGCCTGCCATGAACTCCGAATTCAGGATTCTGATTCGACCTGGCGTCTCGTGTACCGAATCGACTTTGACGCGGTGGTCGTTGTCGAGGTCTTTTCGAAGACGACCCAGACAACGCCACAGAAAACGATCGACACCTGCAAGTTGCGACTCCGCAAGTACGACCACGATGGGAAGTGAAGTCATGGACCGAGCAAAGAAGAAGAAACTCGAACAACGCGGCTGGACAGTGGGTGACGCGGCAGACTTTCTGGAGCTCACTGAGACGGAACTCCGTCTTGTGGAGATGAAGCTGTCCTTGAGCGCTCGCCTCCGAAAGGCACGAGAGAAGAAGCGACTCACGCAGGCCGAGCTCGCTGACCGAATGGGTTCGAGCCAGTCGCGGGTTGCGAAGATGGAGGCAGGGGACCCGTCTGTGTCGCTGGACCTATTGGTTCAGGGGCTGCTGGCGACAGGCGCCAGCAAGAGAGAGATTGCTTCGGCGCTCGCCGGTAAGCGAACAGCCGCATAGTATTCGAGCCGTCGCTCACATCTGGCCGGCTAAATCTGGTGCTGAAGGAGCATCTCGTCATCAGATGACGTCCATTTGAACTCGAGGTGCTCAAGCCTTCGGAATCGCCCGAACAACGAACCCAACCGATTCAGCGGGGCAGCTTCTAGTTCGATCGAAAATTCGGCGATCCCCTGCGCAGGCGGCTTTTCATTCAAGTTCATACGAAATTCGATGGCACACTGACCGCGGCGTCCGACTGTGTAAGCTCGAAGTCGGAAGTGTCGATAGAACCTCTCAGTCGGGTCTTCGGATCCGTGTTCAAAGATGTACTCATCGGGAACCTGTTGCGGAAAGTCGCTCAGACCCCGGCCGATTTCTGCAAGGTCATCGGCAGCAACGTAAATGTCGCCAGCGCAGCTGAAGCGCCCGTTCGAAACGAACAGCTCGAGGTGCAGATTATAGGGCTCCTCGTAAGGGTGGCGCCTAATGATGACTGATGGCTTGTCCATAGAGTCGGCCTAACGTCTTGAAATTGTGCCGCGTCCCAGGCGTCATCAGAATACGACAATCGGCGCTCTTCCCCAACGGGGAGGAGCGAGCGCCGCGCGCCGACCGAAAAGACGAAGCGAAAACGTAGGCCGCAGCCGTCGGCACCAATTTCTTGTTAGCCAGCCCCTGTTGTTTCCGTCTTGTTAGTAAAGCTATCCAGGGCCTGGAGGTCGTCTTGTAGGGCTTTGTGTTCCTTCATCGTAAGCTCGTTCATTGCATTCTTGAATGCGGTATCTGCAGCCCGAAAGTCGAGTGCCGTGTCTGTTTGGCTAGCGGCGGCGTCGAGAGCGCCACGATAAAAATCTCGAATTCGAAGCTCGTTTAGAAACGGTCGCAGCGCATTTACGAGCCCTTGTTGGGGAAGAAAACTGGATTGACGTCGCAAGTTCTCCAGCGCCTGACGAACAAGCCGTAGCAGTTTTGCTGAGGCCCCTTCTTCGTCAAGGAAGGTCACCATATCAGCGTTCCAAGAATTGAGCAGAGCATGCGCCTCGCGAAGTAATCCGATGCGACTGCCGGAAAGTTCCGAGAGTCGAAGGAATGGTCGATGGGGTGCGGCACTGAGGATCCGCGTTTCGAGCATTCTACGATCACTTGACTCCGCAACTGAGATCTCAATGATTCCGATTTCGGCTGACCTCGCGAGCGAGACAACCTCCTCGTCAAGCGGCTCGGTTTGGTTCTCCGATGATACGTGGACGAGAATGCTTTCGTTTGCCCAACGGGAGTTTGCGGCGGCCTCGGCGACGGCCTGAAACCATTGTTTCCGTACCCGCTCCAACCCGTACTTGAGCTCGATTGAAGTGAGAATGCACTCAGGCGAGGAATCCGCTAGTCGGAGGACATCCGCATCAAGCTGGTTGTCTTCAAGTCGTCGTCTGGACGAGTTGCCTCGAAGCATCAACATATCAGCGTTGCCCCAGGAAATCGTGTCGACCGCCGTCGGAAGCGATAGGACGCGTCCGCCAAAGTGGAGACTTAGCGCAATCGTTGCCGGGAAGTGCGCGGCAGCTTCTGAAGGTCGTCGCGGGGGCCGTTCGTCAGCGGCCGTCGCCTTGGTGTCGGCCGCCTGCTCGGGCTCGGGCTTGACTCGGACGAGTTGATAACCTGACCAAGAGCCTCCTGAGCGGATCAGATCGGCGTCTTTCGCTCTCGCAATGTAGTTCGCGAAGTTTTTGTTGAGCTCAGCGACTTCGTCGGATGACAAGTTTAGCCTAGGGGCTTCTGTATCGAAGAACACCTTCAGTTCAGCGGTACCCATCGCGCCACGAGAGAGTGCGTCCTGGAGTCCAAGTTCGAACTTGGTCTGGAGGCCTGGAAATTTGTAGGGACGAGGCATAAGTTACTCCGCGTTGTTCTCGGTCTGGCTAACGTCCTGCCGTTGTGCCGCAGCCCTCCCCCACTAGCTTAAGGACCGCCCAAACCGGCGCTCATCCTCAAAGAGGATATACTCTGAGAGCGCCGAACGATAGCGCTTGAGGCAGGCGAAAACTCTTGCAGTGGCTGTCGGTCACAAACGGCTTGTTAGGCCGTGCCGAATACTCGATCACAAAAGACGCGTCCTTCTAAAAACGTTTTCCCACAGCTCAAATCCTACCTTCGTGTAGAACCCTGAAGCGCCAGTTGCAGCGTGCACCACAACAGACACTTCGTCACCTACTCCCGCGAGAAAATGTTGAACGAGCAGTCGCCCCAGGCCCGCACGTTGAAACAAAGGATCGACTGCGAGATCCGCAAGGTAGCTTATGTGAGCTTGATCGGATAGACCACGGGCGAAGCCAACCAGCTCCTTCGCAGCGAATGCAGTTACGAATGCATTACTGTTTGAAAGAATCTTCCGGACTCGAGCCGGATCATGGTGCGGACGAAGAAGACCACTTCGGACGTAAAGTCCGCAAACCTGATCCACATCATCGAACTTTTCACGCCATTCGACTCGCAAATCACGCGTCAATTCGCCGTTTGATACAACATATGCAGGCGTCAATCTCATCACCTCGCTCGAATGCCGCGTGATACTCACGTTCGTACCGAGTTACTGCGCTGAACAAACGCATGGACACATCGGCCCCGAGTAGCTCGAACGCAGATGTTACCTCGAGGCGACATACCGCGAGGTGTACCAAATCGAACTCACTCGATGCGAACTTACTTGCCAATGCCGCAAGCGCATCCCTTGCATTCGGTTGGGATCTAGCCAGAGCCCAATGCATCTGCTCGTGCAAGAACACCAATGGTACAACGTCTGACGCGATATGCGAAGCATGGATCGTCAGAACAGGATGGCTATGTGACGGCTCCGTGGCGGACACACGCACTTCGAGTGTGTGCAAATATGGTGAAACGGCAAAATGGCGGAGTCTTGACGCCAAGAGCAAGGCGAGATCCCGATCCGCTGGATCATGGAGAACCTGAACTGCCAACGCACCTAGGGGCACGGTAAGCCGTTGCGTGGATGGGCCAGTGCTCACTGTTTAATCCGCATAGTGAGCTACATTTCAATGGAATCTCCGCTTAGCTCGCGGAGCGTCCGATGGTTGAACCGCTGAAATCGATGTGCGAATACCGCTACCAACGTATCGGGAGCCTCTTGTGAAAGTAGTTCTATGTGCTCAGCGGTGTAAGCGATGTGCTGTTGTTCGTCAGCTAGTAGCTTCCGAGCGATCGACACAACTTTGTCTCGCACCGAAGGCGAAGCGTGAGCGGCGAGCGCAGGCTCGATTATCAGTTGATTTACACGCGTGCGAATTTCACCGATGTTAATCTGGCAAAGTTCGTCGAGAACTTGGCTTGTGGAATAGGGGCTCTGACTTGTCACGAGCGGTTCCATCGGAGTCAATGGTATGTGCTCGTCCACTTGCTTTCGCAGAGTCTCGGACAGCTCCGCCTCTGGGAATGTGAGATCCAGGAGACGAAGAAAGACTCGCGCGTGCTTCGCTTCGTCATTCGCGTGGCGAACGACAGAGGCCATCAGCTCGGCGAGCTCAGCAGGAATTCGTCCTGCGAAACGACAAAGATCTCGAGCCCCATCCGCTTCCTTAACAGCATTAGCCAAGAGGCAGGCGCAAAGCCATCTCGGCTCGGAGGCGCGGCGCTGGTACTCAAAAATATAGTCGTCGCCAACATATGGTGGTGCACTTAAGGTTGCAGCGCGACGCGCAGCATCGCGGTAGTTGGGACAGGAGGCGCTCCCGAAAGCATCAAGGGCGTGCGTCAACTCAGATTCGAGATCAATGCTCATCGAAAGCGCTCCCTCTCTTTTCTTCACTCGACAGGATCAAATGCTGAATTGCACGCGCCGACGGGCAACACCTGGAAACCCACCAGCCGGAGCTTCCCGTCTTCGATTCTACCGTCCAACTTTACCTTCCGATCACCGGCCAAAACCTCGATCGCTTTGCGTTGCTCGTCCGTCAAACTGAGGTGCGCTGCCTCGCGCACGACTGCCTTCTTGTCGTTCACACGTCCTCCTTACAGTACGGGCGCAGGAGCCCCTTACCCCCACCCCGTCCAGAGTGTCTCTCGATCAGATCACACTGTCAACATTCGCGTAAAGTGCCAAAGAATCGGAAGGAACAATTGTGGCCGTCTCCGATTCGCAAAGTATCAACTATTGCAATCGGGAATGATGTGAACGCAGACGCTTAACGTTCATCGGTCTAACGTACCGTTCAGCTGCGGGCGCCAGAGGGAGCGAAGCGACCGACAAGCCCGTCTGTTGCAACGCCAAGTTAGCCAGCGCTTGGTACAGAGCCGATGGAGAGCGAGAATTTAATCGCAAGCCGCGTCATGGATTGTTCCGCCGACTGGCAAACGCTGACAGCGTCGTTCATGCCATAGGTTTCGGCATAGTTTGCCGAGGCCCCAGCATACCAGCGAGTCGCCTCGGCGAGCATGAAGCGAGAAAATGCGACGGTTTCCGCCGAAATTAAGTCAAATGTGCCCGATCCTGAAATCTTTCCAAGGAAATACCTCAACGTCTCTTCGGCGTCGAGGTGCGGCTCGGCGCACAGTCGTGCATAGACGGTGCGGTAGCTTATCGCTTCGCCGATCCGAGCAAAGCGCTCTGCGATATTGGGCCACGCGGGCGCAATATCTTTCCCGATGAGCGCATCATTAATTTGCGCAGTCAATGCGTTCAACTTATCTGTAGCGCGACGTCGATAGTCGCACGCGACGATATGGACGGCACGGTCATCAGCCGTGAGCCCCTCCGCGGCGCGGCGCCATTGTTGCTGCTGGCGTTCGGCATCATGGCCATAGTGGTTCAGAAACGACGCCAGGTGTGGATTTTTATCGAGCAATATGAATCGGAGTGTCGCGCAAGCCTCGATCGTTGCCCGCGAAACAATTTCACTGCCTGCGGCGCAGTCGGTGACCATAGCCAGAATGGCCGCATATAAACGTTCTGCGCAACGCTCAAGCAGCTGCCAGAGAATCCCGACGGCCATATCGGACTCGAGCACATGACTCGTTAGACTCGCATATCCTCGCTGGATTGCGTGATGGCATGCGACGGCTTGCTCGATCGCTATCGCTTCCTCCGGCATGACTCGCGACAGATCAAAGCCATGGTTCATCGCGAAGGCTTCAACGGTCTCTTGTGTGGTCATGGGATCTGAGTGGGTATCAAGTCTGGCTAACGCCTTGCCGTTCTGCTGCGCGCGAGGCGCTCCAGAATACGACAACCGGCCGCCACGACCAAAGGGAGTGAAAGAGCGGCGGCCGAGCACCTACTCAGGGGTGAAAGGAGCCTTTACATCCCGCGCCAGCAGCAACGGCCAGTTAGCGGGCACTTCATTGCGACCAGCTGATCTCCCCTGCAGCGGCAAGCATTGCTGTTCCCAGGACTCCGAGACGGTATCGGAGGCCGTAGCCGTCCATATGGGGAGTGAAGTCGATCACCGCGAGACCGTGCAACGCGAGGAACGCGATGTCGAAGTCCGCGACGAGTCGCGGAGAATCGGGAGAGAGCGCCTTGAGAAGGTCGAGATGGCTCTGTGTGAGTTTTTGCGCGACGTCGCTGAGTGCTGAGAATTGGTCTTCGGAGATCTTTTGATTGACCAGGGCCAAGAATAGAGCGCTGATTATCGACGCGCGGTGTTCGTCGCGCAGATCATCTAATACGTGGAGAACTAGTCGACTGAGGCGTTCGCGGCGTTGCGGCGTTGCGCAATGGTCTTCAAAGAAGGATTGTCTTTGTGAACTGTCCGCGTGCGAGATGCCTTGGATGAATAGAAGCAGTTTCCGGCGGAAGAAAGAGTTCCGTACTTCGGTCGCGACCCTCGCTACTCCCAGGATGGTTGAAAGCGCTGGGACAGCCTTCAGAACCTCCGAATCGGTGGCCGCGTCGATCATTGCTTCGGTGATTTCTTTTCCGATTGAACGCAGGTCGTCCGAGGCAGCGATAGTTGACAGCGCATTGGCGAGTTTCTTCTCATGGTCCATGAATTCTACTCCCACCAGACCTCTTCGTCCGCCACGGCGTTGAGCAATCGTTTGAGCAACGCCGCGTTCTTGGCGTTTAGCCGTTGCTCTGCCTGAGAAACGAAGTGCTGGGCCAGGGCAAGTGTGGTGTAGTTCACAGGAGAATCGCTCAGACGTCAGCTAGCAATCTGCGAACTTGTAGCGCGGAGAAATAGATCCATGACTTTCAGAACTTCGCTACCGAGTTCCGTTAGCTTCACCTCGATGACCGCATCCCAGACGGGTGGGCTGAATGTGAACAGACAACCGCTAGCCAGCAAGGATTGACCTGAGCTTGTCGAGGAGACCTCGTTGAAGATAACATTCATCATCTGCGAGGCAGTCTGAGCCTGCCGTTGCTCGCTCGTCGAGCCGAGACGCTCTTGATCTGCCCGTAGCTGGTTGAGTCGCTCTTCTAGAGCGTCTGATACCTTCTTGAGCATTCGAACGTCATCTGATTCGAGCTGTCGGATAGTTCGTTCGACCCGCGCCATCCGGACAATCGGCAGTTGCGTTTGATAGCTGCCCGCGGCGGCGTACGCCAGGAAGCCACGCCGCTCGTCGATGGCCTCGCGTGTGGCCTCGAAACCATAGTTGATCTGGACTCGACAGAACTCCGGATCCTCGACGAGGTCGCTGACGCGATCTCGGAGGGCTTCGGACTCCTTGAGGAGTTCATCCACCAACACTTGCAGGTCCGCGACCCACCTCCTGAAGACCTCGTCTCGTACCTTTTCGAAGTTCGCGGTATTGCGATTTACCAACCGAAGGGCAGTCTCGATAATCTGCTGCGCCCCGAGCCCAAGGTTGACTATTGATGATGGGTCCACTGTTCAAAGGTAACTCCGAAGTCCAGCGTCCCGCAATCGGCTCCTCAGGTGCGGAGTCCCCCTAACGTTTTGCCATTCTGCTGCCGCGCAAGGCGCTTCAGGTTACACCGAGCGGCCGCCACGACCAAAGGGAGTGCATGAGCGGCGGCCGAACAACGACCTCGCCAGCGAAGCGCAAGCCTATACGGTCGCGGTCAGCAGCAATGGCTTGTTGGGTGGCGCCCTTGCCTAGGCGAGCGACCCAGACGGAAACCGAAAAAGGTCCAGAGCGTCGATAAGGAGCCGCAACGCTCGACGGTGTCCATGCGCCAGGAAGAACGACCAAAGTAGCGGGACCACGGGAAGGGCAAGATAAGCTCCAGGCACGGAGGCTTCGGTGCGTCAACAGCCAACCGCCTCGAACAAGCGAACGCTGCCCTCGACAATCCACAGCACGGGCCAACAACGAGTGGCGTCACAGGCAACGCTGCTAAGAACTATGCCAGGCGCAGCACAGTGGAAGCTAGTGCTGCTGGCCATACCAAGGTGATTGATCGTTCGGTAGGTACGGCCAATCTTGCTTGTCGCGGAGCCCACGCTGCGCAGCTTGAGCCTGCTCCATCGTGAGAAACATTCCTCCCAGGTCGTTCCCTCCGTTGATTGCGTAAAAGCGGTATTCTGATTCCGCCAACTGGTCATTGACGACGGTGAAGAAGACAAATGTTGCTCTGCCCCAAGATTCGCCCTGGTTCTCAGGCTCGTAGATCACGAATTTTTTGCCGTTGCACCTGACCGCGTAGCTGGGGGACTTGGCATCAGTGAATTCTTCGATCCTCGCAGGTTCGACGACGTATTTCCGAAGTTGCGGAAGCAATGCCCCGTATGCCTTGCCGATACCAACCTCAGCAAGGTCCTCCGCGTCCAGATGAATCCACTGACTGTAGTCCAGCATGTTGGGTGCAACAGGGGTTGCGGATGCGGCTACGCGGCCAGACGGCGCATGGCGCGAACAGCCCAGCGGTAGGATCAACGCTAGCGCACACAACAGGCATTCGCTCGTCATCAGGCCCCGCACGCAAGATACGTAGCGACCGACCTGTAGTCCACCCAACATCTCGGGGTTCGGCTGCCGCATCAAACGCCAGCCGAAGAAACAATAGGCCCGCGTCCCCGGAGGGGAAAGAGCGCGGGCCGACAACCTCGCGTCGAAGCGCAGTCCTCCCCGTGTGCGGTCAG
>Ga0315912_10000835_pt1 | contig 45328 bp, 31 predicted proteins | sample VfabasoilMG_FD_204469 | JGI IMG/M metagenome (GOLD analysis project Ga0315912, IMG submission 204469) | Garden soil microbial communities collected in Santa Monica, California, United States - V. faba soil | ecosystem: Environmental > Terrestrial > Soil > Garden | place: USA: California... | reverse complement strand
CACTTCCGAACTGAGGCCCCGCCGTGCATTACGCAACCGCCGAATGTAGGTGCGAGTGGCTTGGGTGGAATCCAAGCCGAGCAACTGGGCAATCTGCGAAACAAAGCCCCGCGTGTAGACCTCCGCGGGCAGACTGTCGAAGGCGTCGTCTTCAATGGCCTGCAGGTGGGCGGTCGAAATCTTGGTGGTCCGTGTGATCTCTTCCAGCAAAATGCCCTGCGACTCACGCACGCGACGCAGGAGCATTCCGGTGAACTCCGTCTCGGCGTGGATCTCCCGGGTGAGCTGCTCGCGCAGCTGTGCTTGCTCGGCCAACCGTGCCTCATCGAAACGGTCCAGTCGCTCTGCGGATTGCTCGCTCGTATCGGGAAAGAACGACAAATCGTAAGCGCGTCGGCGGACTGGATCGAGCAGCGTCTTCTGCGCCTCTTCCACGCGGCCGCGCTCAATCAAGATCTGTGAATCAGGCAGGAGCGACGAGAGCGAAAGGCTCCCCGCTTGAAACACGTCACGCTGACGTTTGTAGGCGCGGCGTACCTCCTCGTCACTGGCGCCGCGGTGGGTCCAGAGCACCTCGTACAAGTTGCGTTGGTCGCCCGAAAAATCTATGGGCGCGCGTTTGACCATGTCGCGGCTCGTGGCCACCGCCACGATGCGGCGAGCGATACGTTCGACGTTGCGAGCGCTCTTGGAGGTGGGATTGTCCAAGAGCAGCGGGCGTCTACGCACCACGGACAACCAGATCGCGTCGTCGTGCTCAATGTGCCCCAGGTCATCCAGGTGTGTGCCCAAGTAGCGTTCGGCCAAATCCACCATGGTGCGCCCCAACTCTGCGTCCCCACGCATGCGCGTATTGTTGGTGGCTAAGTAGGTGCGCACGCTCTTGAGATGCTCGGCCGCCGTCTGGGCCGTACCCGCGTCGTAGCGACCGATGGCGCGCACGAGTTCGAGTGGGCTAGGCAGCGGAGGGAGTTCCAAGAGCGCCCGCTCCAGCTGGCGCAGTCGGAAGCGGTCTTTGAGCAAGAGTCGGCGCACCTGGCGCAGGTGGAGCGCCTTGAGAAAGCGGTAGGTCGCCTCCACGCTGGGGGGATCGGGCGCAGTGATGCAAATGCCAAAATCGGCCGTGAGGTAGAGATCCAACGTGGACACGGAGGTCCCGGGCCCCAAATCCACGATGATGTAGTCGGCATCCAAAAAACGCAGCCCCTTGGCCCAGCGGGGTTTCCTGCCCGGTCGCAACGGGACCGTGGAGTGGTGGGTGAATTGTTGCGCGACCAGTGACAGCCCGGGAATTGAGGTCGAAATCGGCTCAAGTTCGTCCGATTCGAGCGCGTCGGCGGGTATTTTGGGCTCGGGAAGGCTGACATTCAGCATACTGTGCAGGGCGGGGCACGTGCCGTCGGCGTCCACGAGCACCACGCGCCGCCCCAATTGAGCCAGGTAAACGGCCAGATTGGTGGAAAGTACGCTGTGGCCCACCCCTGGGCGCCCGCCTGCAACAGCCAAAATTCGCCGTTCTCCCTGGGGAAGAGCGGAGCTGATGTGCGGAGGGGAGTCCGATGGCTGCGTCACGGTGGACGATTTACCACAGTCGTCCGGTTTCGCGATCCTCTCCCCCGATCTAACCTCCGGCCCCGATGTTGACGGCCCGACTTACCGTTGCCCTTTTGGGGAGCGCTTTTCTCAATCTGAGCATGACCACCTGTCGTTCGCCCGGCGAGGGCGACAAGACCCCCGAGCAGAAGTCCGCACCTGCGGCGCGCGTGACGCTGCAAGGGGTCGACTCTTCACAACTTTCACCTCGAGAGGAAGCTCGTTGGTCGGCGCACGTCAGTGAACTGCTTGCCCCGTGTGAAAACACACCCGTCAGTGTGGCCAAGTGCGTTCAGGAAAACCGACTCTGCGCGGCGTGTCTGCCTGCGGCCGACTACCTGATGCAACAAGTGCGCGAAGGCAAGACGCAGTCGCAGGTGAACGCGGCGTACAAAGCGCGCTTCTCCGCCGAGGGGGTGGTCCCCATTGATCTTTCGGGCTCGCCCAGCAAGGGGGCACCCGACGCGCCGATCACCATTGTAGAGTGGGCTGATTTCGAGTGTCCGGCCTGCAAAGCTGCCAGTCCCGTGCTCGAGCAAGTGGTGGCCGAGAACAAAGACGTGCGCATCGTGTTCAAGAACTTCCCGCTCGACATTCATCAGAATGCAGAGCTGGCAGCGCGGGCTGCAGTGGCGGCGGACGCGCAAGGCAAATTTTGGGAGATGCACAAACTCATGTTTGATGCCACCGTTCCGCTCGTAGAACCGACGCTCTTCAAGTTTGCTCAGGATTTGGGCCTGGACATGGAGCAGTTCAAGACAGCGCTGCGCAGTGAGGCCACAGCTGACCGTGTCGCGCAGGATCGCAAACACGGCGAAGACGTGAAGCTGCGCGCCACCCCTACTGTGTTCGTCAATGGTCGTGCATTCGAATATGGCGTGGACATGAAGCTGGGTTTTGACGAGTGGTTGGCCCTCGAGCGTAAACTGCTCGGCCTGCCTGCGCCTGCGTCTGCGCCTCCGAAAGCGAACCCGAACCCATGAGGGGTTTGACGGACGCCGGCGGTTGTTTTCCTACAGGCAGGCACTACCCCGGGATCGCACATCTGTTGCGCTTGGCCGTCGAAGGTCTCGCGGACGAGTGGGGGAGCGAAGTGGACGTGCGCGACGTGCCGTGGGTGTCCATCGACACCGAGACGACGGGGCGCAACTCCGAACAAGATCGAGTGATCGAGGTCGGCTGCGTGTTTTTTCGCGGCGGACAAGTCTTGGACAAGAAGGGTTGGCTCATCAACCCGGGCTGCCCCATTCCAGCTGACGCGTCAGCAGTGCACGGGATCTTCGACCAAGATGTGGCTGACTGTCAGCCGTTTGAACAACTGGCAGAGGAGATCTTCGGTTCCATGCAGGGGTATTTACCCTTGGCCTACAACGCCGAGTTCGATCGTGGGTTCTTGCTTTCGGAGCTCAAGCGCTCGGGCCTGGCGGAGCACACGGACGTAGCGTTGCCTCCAGCGCTCCGCGCCAAGGTGGAGTGGATTGACCCGCTGGACTGGGCACGAGAAATCCAAAAGGAGCACAAGAGCCGCGCCTTGGGTGAGGTGTCCGAGCGCCTGGGCATTGCGCTGGAAAATGCCCACCGCGCGACCGATGACGCGACGGCGGCCGGGGCGGTGATGGTGGCGTTTCTCAAGGACCCGGTCGTTCCTCGCTCCTATGGTGCGTTCATACGCGAGCAAAAGCGCCTGCACCGCATGTACGAATTCGAACGTGTGCGCTACCGCTGAGTCTTGGTCCGGGAGCGCGTCATGGGACAAGTGAAGGTTGACAGCTCGCGTGCCCCATTTCACGCCGATCTCATCCTGGGCTACGTGCTCTTGGGGCTGCAGCCGGTGTTCGTGCGGGTGTTGTCCGTTCAGCACCTAACGCCCATGCAGACGGTCTGGTTGCGCTTTGTCTTCGTCGCCGTGTGTATCGTGGCATGGGCTATTGCGCGGCGACGTTGGGTGAGCACGGCGCAACCGCTGTGGTATGGCGTGCGCGGGGTGCTGGGTGCGGTGGCCGTCTATCTCTACTTTGGATCGGTTGCGAGTGTGGGCGCAGCGCGCGCTACGCTACTGAATTATACCTATCCTTTTTGGGCAAACCTGTTTGCGGTGGCTCTTGGCGCGCGACCGTCGGCTCGGTTTTGGTTGGGATTGCTGTTGGCCTTTGTGGGGGTGGGGGTGGTGGTGCTTCCACCACATGGCTTGCACGGTTTTTCGCTCGCACCTGGTGATATTCTAGGGCTGTCCAGCGCGGTGGTCTCCGGAGCGGCTGTGCTCGTCGTCAAGCAGCTGCGCAAGACCGACGATGCCGTGTCGATTGTCGGCTCGTTTACTGTCAGTGGCTTGTTGATCAGCTCCTTTAGCCACCATCCGCTGACTACACTCAAAGCGGCCATCCAGCCTGCGGTCGCCTGGGCCGCCGTCGGGGTAGGGCTCAGTTCGTTTTTGGGTCACGTGTATTTTACCCGCGGCTATCGAGGTGCCACCGTTCAAGAAGCCACGCTGCTTTCGCTGATCGTGCCGCTGGTCGCGGCGCTGATGGGTATTTTGGTTTTGGGTGAGCCGCTCGAGGGGCGATTCATTCTGGGTGCTGGGATGGTGTTTTTCTCGCTGGTGTTCGTCGCGCGCGGGCCAAAGCTCGCCGGGGAGGCAAGGTAGATGAAGTACGCACAAGCCACTGAGGAATTCAGCCTGCGCGCGTTTGTCTTGGGGTGCCTGCTGAGTGCCGTACTTGGCGCTGCCAATGCCTATCTCGGGCTGTTCGCCGGGATGACGGTGTCGGCCGCCATTCCTGCTGCGGTCCTGTCCATGGGTTTGATGCGCGCCGTAGGCGGGACCATCTTGGAGAACAACTTGGTGCAGACCGCCGCATCAGCGGGTGAGAGCGCGGCGGCGGGGGCCATTTTTACGTTACCAGCTCTGCTCATGATGGGCTCATGGTCCAGCTTTCCCTGGCTGACTTGCTGTCTGCTGGTGGGTGTCGGTGGCGTGCTGGGTGTGGTGTTCACGACCTTATTGCGGCGCCCGTTGATCGTGGAAGGGCAGCTGCCATTTCCCGAAGGCGTGGCGACGGCCCAGGTGCTCTTGGCGGGACACCGTAAGTACGATCGAGCACAAGCAGGGGCGCAGCCGGCGCACTTGCGTGCGCTCTTGACGGGCAGCGCCGTGGGCGCGGTCTTTAAATTGCTTGAATCGGGCTTGGGCCTGTTTCAGGCGTCGCTCGGAACCGCCACCAGGGTCTTGGGTGGGAGTTTCTATCTTGGAATGTCCACCTCACCGGCGCTTTTGGCGGTGGGGTCCATCGTGGGGCTGCGCATCGCCGCGCTGGTCTGTGTGGGGGGCGTGATCAACTGGCTGGGCATCGTCCCGTGGCTGACTGATGGTGCCCAGGGCGGGGACATTGCCGCGGCTGCGTTCACGACTTGGTCCAAGAAGACGCGCTATCTGGGTGTGGGCGCCATGAGTTTCTGCGGCCTGTACACGTTGTTTGATCTGCGGGGCACCATCCGACGCGCCGTCTTGGACGGAGCACATCAATTGAGCTCGAGCTTGGAGCATCCTCGCGATAGGGAAAGTGACCTTCCCTTCTCCTGGCTCCTGTGCGGCGTCGTTGGCTGTGCTGCGATTTTGACGTGGTTGTTCTCATCGTATCTACCGGCGCTCTGGATGAGCCTGTTGGTTGTGCTCGCGGTCATCATCATCAGCTTTCTGTTTTGTACTGTGGCTGCGCACATGGCTGGCATGCTGGGGTCGTCCAATAATCCAGTCAGCGGGGTGACCATCGCCACCTTGATCACCATCGCGTTCATCCTGCGGGCCTTGGGCATCGATGCTCAATTGGGCGCGATGACGTCCATCATCGTCGGCAGCGTGGTGTGCACCGCGGCCGCGATTGGTGGCGACAACGTGCAAGATCTCAAGGCGGGGCACATTCTGGGCGCCTCGCCCATCCGGCAACAGCTGGCGCAATTGGGAGGGATCGTGGCTGCGGCGCTCGTCTTGGGTCCAGTGCTGCAGGTGCTTTCGGACAGCTATGGCTTTGGTGAACCATCTGCCGCACATCCGCACGCCCTGCTCGCACCGCAGGCCACGTTGATGGCGTCCGTCGCGCGGGGCATGTTTGGCGGACAGCTGCCCCTGGGTTACATCGGCGCCGGCGTCGCGCTCGGCGCTACCTTCGCTCTCGTTGACGCGGCGCTCAAGTGGAGCAAGGTGGGGTTTCGTGCCCCACCCTTGGCGCTCTCGCTGGGTCTGTACCTACCACTCGAGCTGTCTACTCCAGTGTTTTTGGGTGGTTTGGCGGCCCACGTTGTGACTCGATCGGCGAGTAAAACGGCAGCGGAGCAGGACGTCACGAGCAGCCTATTGCTGAGTGCTGGCCTCATCACTGGGGAAGCGCTGCTCGGGGTGATCCTGGCAGGTGTGGTGTTCGTGGTCGGCAGCATCCAGGGGCTCCACGTGCTCTCAGCGTCGGCCAGCCTGACGGCGGCGTACGTCATGTGGACGTGGTGGCTCTTGACCAGAAACCTCGAACTGATGGGGTCCCGGGGGGGCGTCTGCTAGGGCGTGGATTCCTCCACTTTGCCTGTCGGCAGCGAGGACGGTAACTGCACCTTGACGTGCATCTGCACGTTGAGGAGCACCACTTGGCCGGCGTGGCCGGTGATGGTGCGTTCTTCCGCGGGGGCGTTGGGGTGTTCCAAGCGCACCACATGCGAACCTGGAGTGAGGCCAATGGGCTGGGCGAACGGGGTCGTTTCGCGCAAAGCCCCGTCGACCAGCACGTGCGCCCACGGTGAGGCGACCACGCGCAGATGCAGCGCTTGATCTTGGGGGAGCGCTGCCGCGCGTGAGGGGGTCGCTACATCGCGCGCAAACGGGCGCTTCGATAGCACCAACGCCCCAGCCAGCGCGCAGACCAGCACAGCGAGTACATAGGGCAACCCAGCGCGCCCCCTCCGCAGCCAAGTGTTGAACCTGGACCCCAGCGCGGTCGCGGTGGCCCCCGTGTCCACGTCCGGTTGTGCGTCCAGGCCGAACGCAGCTTGCGCGAGGCGGGTGTTGTGCGGCGCAGCGCGCTTGTGGACCTGGATGAGACCCAGTCGTTGGAACTCAGCCTGCAGGATGGGTGCGGTGCTGTTGCCAATCAGTCCTTCGAGTTGCTCCGCCACAGCGGCCGCATGGGGCGGGCGTTGCGCGGGTAATTTTTCTAGCAGCTGGTCGATGATGGCGAGCAGGGCCTGGGGGAGCTCCGGCGCGATGCGCAGCAGCGGAATGTGGGCCGTGTTGCGCACCTTGGCCGGATAATCAATGGCGTGGATGTCGCCAAATGGCGCGCGACCCGAGATGACCTCGTACAAAAGCGCGCCGAGCGCAAACAAATCGCTCAGTGACGAATGCGCTTGGCCAATGCTCGTTTCAGGTGAGAGCCCGCCACGGCTCTCTGTATCCAGGAGCTCGGTCGTTTCTGCTTCAGGGCTGGTGTTGCGACCAAATCCGGCCAGTTTCGTGCAGCCGGCAAGAGAAAAGCTGACCACTTTGGGAGTGAGCGAGCCGTGATAATGCCCGAGCGCATGGGCGTGATCGAGCGCGCGGCACAAGTCCAGGAAGATGGCCGCGATGGCCTGCCAAGACAGCCCCCGGGGGATCAACTCGAGCAGGCCCGGGCCGTCGACATCCTCCAAGACGAGCCAGCCGTGGTCATGGGCCTGTACGTAGTCGTAGAGGCGCAAAATATTGGGATGGTCCAAGTTGGCCAGGACCTGGGCCTCCCGGTCCAAACGTCGGTCGAGGGCCGACGTCGAGAGTACGCCCGGGGTCAACGTCACGAGCGAAACGCGTCGATTGAGCTTGAATTGTCGGCCGCGATAGAACCTGAGCGATCCTTCGGTGCGCTGTTCTGTGTCAATGATGAGTCCAGGGGGTGCCTGCGACATGCGCCAAGGCTACACGCGCCCGAGTTTCGGTCCAGTGCTGGCAGCAGGTCAGCCCCCGCAAAGGTGGGGACAGCCATTGAGTCATTTGGCTTTTTCATGGCATCAGGTGCTTCGTGAAGGTCTGGCGAGACTCAGTGGGGCGTCTCTTGCGGACTCAGTCCAATTACGCGCTCTACGCGTGGTTCTTGCTGCTGAGTCTCTTGCTCTATCAACGACCGCTGGGGTCCAATTTCATTTTTGACGAGCAGGAGGCGCTGCTCAAAAACCCGTTCTTGCGCGCAAATGTTCCGGCTTGGCGCGCATTTCATGTGGACTTCTGGGGGCGCGACCCAGTCCACACCATCGGCTCGTATCGACCGCTGCCCGTCGCACTCTGGAAGCTTTTGGCCCCCAGTTTGAGCACGCACACGCCCTTGGCTTTTGTCGGGCTCAACTTGCTGGTGCACGCTGCGTGCGGCGTCCTGCTTGCGTGCATCATCGCTCGCGTCTTAGCGCTCGGGCCTGGCATCCCTGGGCAGCGAGCGACCAAGTATGGTCAGCTACTTGGGCTCGTGTTCGTCGTGCACGGTTTGGTGACGGAGACCGTGTGTTATGCCGTGGGCTTGGCTGACGCGCTGATGGCGCTCTTGAGCTTGTGCATGGTCAGCGGCATCGTCTCCACCGTGGCGCGAGCGGGGGCTCGGCGTCGCGGTTTCGAAGGCCAGCTCTTGGGCTGGCTGCTGGTGGGCGGGAGCCTGTTTCTCGGCCTTCTATGTAAAGAAACCATGGTGGGCTCGCTGCTCGCAGGGCCGCTCATCGCGCTGCTTTTGGCCAGTCCGTCTCGTAAGTCGGGGTTCGTACGCACCAAGCTTGCGCTCCTCTGCCCTGTACTGGTCGGTGTGCTGTCGCTGGCTAGCCTGGCCGGCTACATCGAGTTGCGGAAGGCTTTCTTTCCAGCCGCCTCGCTCGATGCAGCGAGCCCTATGTATCCACGGGGGACGATCGCTGGTTGGTCCAAGCTGATGGAGTGGTTGGCGCTGCCGCCCATTCCTAGCGATGCGCTCAACAATCCGTTGATTGCGGCGCCCTTGGCCCTACGCTGGCCCACCGCATGCGTGCTCTGGCTCAAGCAAACTGGGCAAATGCTGGTGCCGTGGCCGCTGGTGTCCGACTACTCGTTTCCCAGCGAACTGCCGCGGGCTTGGGACGCAGGCGCGTGGGTGAGCGTTGGTTGCTTGCTTCTGCTTGCGACCTACATCGCTGGGCTGTTGCTGCGTCAGGCAAGCGCCCTGCTGGGGTTCGGCCGCGCACGTGCGCTCTCGCCTTGGGAGCGTCTGCTGGCGCTGGGCGGACTCCTGTGGCTCTGCAGCTACGTTCCCGTCTCCAACACGTTGTTTCTGTTGCCCACTATCCGTGGCGAGCGCTTGCTGTATCTGCCACTGCTCGGATTCTTGATGACCGTCTGTGGCAGCTTGGGTGTGCTCGCTCCGCACGTAAATGGCCTGCTGGGCTTGTTCAAGCGCAGCCCCACAGCGCACTTCATTGGACAGCTCACGGGGGCTCTGTATCTCATTTCGCTCGGTGTGGCGGGCCGCGTCCATGCGCTCAGCTATGTCGACGACTTGGTGTTCTGGTCGGCGGCGGCGCACGCCCCGCACCCCAGCGCAAAATCCTATCTCAACTTGGGGATCATGCTGGGCGCGCGTGGCGACCTCGACGCGCGCTTGTTGTGGACCAAACGCGCGCTCGGCTTGGCGCCAGACTGGCCGATGGCGCACGTTTATTTGGGTGACGTATGGTGTCGCAAGCGCGACCTGCGCGCAGCTGAGGCTCCATACATTTTCGGACTGGCTTTGGCCAAAGACAACAAGGATCTCACCGCCCTGGCCTTGCAGTGCATTTGGGAGAGCGGCAGCTATGCGGATTATCGCCCCAAGCTCCATGCGCTGACCAAGCCACAAGACAATACCTGGCTGAGCTACTTTCTTTACGAGCTGGACGAGCACGGCGCACAAAATGCCGGCATTCCGCAAAAATACCGTCCGCTCGGCTACAACCGCGCGCCTGAGTGAGCGCGCCGGCGAGTCAGCTCAAGGGTGCAGACGAAAGTAGAACAACGTGCAGCCCACGGTGATGAGTAGCGCCAGACCAGCCACGAACAAGTCGGCCTTCCACGGTGGATGCTTGTCCTCATCGAACAAGTCCGCCACGCCCAATCTTGGAGGAGGGGCAGGTGATGGCAGCTGAACCTCCTCGTCCGGCAAATCAGTCAGCTCGGAAAGCGTGCTTGCCACGCGCTCCTCGCTTGGTTCAAGCCCCAGGCTCGTCAGGCCCGCCCGCACGAGGGTCAGCGGCAACTCGTCGCGCTCCGTCGTTTTTCCTCGACCGTCCACTAAACGGACGCGCAACTCGATCTGCCCGAGCCATATGTGCTCGCCGTCGCTCAAAATCCGTGGGGCATCCGGCACGAGCCACACTGGCTCTGGACCTAGGCCAACGCCCGTTCCGTAGTGGCTCCCCTCGTCGATCAATAAGTAGTGCTCACCACGCTTGACCACACTGGCGTGCAGCTGGGAAACGGATGGATCAGGGATGCGCACGTCGCAGTGTGGGGCCCGTCCCAGCGACGCCCGGCGCGCCTTGATCACGACACTGGGTGGTGGGTCGAGACCGGCGCTCAAGACCTGCAATTCAATGGCCACGGCTTGGCTTGTATCAGTTCAATTGTGGACGGTCGATTTCTTGGCCAAAGCGCAGCTTGCGACATAGTGGACGAGAGACAATTTCTGATGCTGTTTGTTCATCAGGAAAAGGGTACATCATGAAGTCCACCGAAGACCGCCGTTGCTCCACTGCCGTTCGCGTTACCCATACTGCACTCGTGGACATCTGTAGCCTAGAGGAGCAAGGGGTCCCCTTCCAAGGCGAGAGCCAAAACATCAGCGGGCGCGGCATGCACGTGCGTGGCAGTTACTTGCCCGAGGTAGGCGAGACGCTGGTGTGCCGCTTCAGTCACGACGAAGCGGAAGTGTTGGTCGAGGGCCGCGTGGCTTGGCGCTCGGAAGGTGAGGACAGCGGAGAGTTCGGAATTCAGTTCACCGCGCTGGACGCGGACTCGGCCGAGCTGCTCAAGACCGTAGGGACGCGCCGGGCACAGCCCAGCTTGGCCCCCATGACCACTTCTCTGCTCAGCGACAGCGACGACGAGACTTTGGCACTCGAATCAGGCGAACGGGTGCGACTGCACATCGACGGGCTGGGTGCCCCCATGAAAGGCAGCGTGGTGGAGGGGACCACGCGCAAGGTGAAGGTGGGCTCGGCCTTGGAGTTTCTCAAGATGGGCCGCAAGGTCCAGTTGGAAGAAATCGTAGGAGGCGAGCGTCGGGGTGCGCTGGTGGATGCGGTGAATGTCGTCATTCACCCGACGACCATGGTGCCCGAGCTGGTGGTCCAACTGCGCTACGAAGGCATATCTCCGACGCCACCGCCCGCCCGGGTCAACGTCAAAGGACGCCCAGCTGCGCCGACCCAGAGCGCGCAACCCGAGTTTTCAGAGGACGAGCAGCTCGACGATGAGGACGAGCACCTGTTTCAACCGACCGCCGAAGCGCTGCGTGAACGGTTGGGCGAGGCCGTATCGTCGGCAAGCTCTGCGGCTCAAAAGGCCGGGGGTCTAATCTCACAATTTGCTCATGTTGCTAAGGAGCGCCTTGAGGCGATGCGACCCGCAACGGTGCGCAAGACGGCTCCCAAGATGAGCAAGATGGCGAGCACGGAACGCGCGGTCAAGCGCCGCATCCAATCGAGCAACCGACCCAGTCAGCGTACGCCGTCCCACCTACGCTCGGGCATTCACGACATGAACCTTGGACGTGGGCCTGCCGTGGCGCGCAAGGCTCGCGAGAGCCGCGCCGAGGAGGTCAAGCCACTCACTGCGCCACGACGCAAGTTGGGCGCGGGGCTTGTGAGTGGCGTGGCTCTCTTGCTGTTTGCTGGATCGGCGGCGCTGTTTCGCGCCTCCGGCGATGAAGCTGAGAGCCCGGCACTCAGCCATGCCGCGGCGCAGGCTGCTGCATCACCAGGGCTAAAAGCTGCGGTGACGCCTCAAGCTGCGGTACCGCCGCCTACCCAACTGCCGCCCAAGGCAGCGCGGCCACAAGCGGAGGAAGACGGCGCAGTCGTGGCAGAGGTCCCATTATTTGGGGCGCAGGCGGTCGTAGCGGCGCAGCCACAGTCGGAGACGAGCCCAGTCTCGGACGCCGAGGCAGAGCGTCGGGCGGCAGCCGCCGCTGTTGCGGATCAAGCATTTGAGGAACCAGAGGAAGTGGCGGTGAGCGCTGAGGACAAGCCGTGGGGACATGGTCGACTCTACTTGCCGACCATCCATCGCATCCGCTTGGATGGGGCGGGGGCCTCGCTCTCGGGCGCTATCAACTCGGACGGGTTTACGGTCGTGGTTCCCGGACGCAAAGTGATGGAGTCGGGCAAAGCCATTGCGAAGCGAGACAAGCGCATCGTGGCGGTTCAATCAGACAATGAGGGCCCCGGCGCCAAGGTGCGCTTTGAATTTCGTGGCCCGGTGCCCGCGTACCGTGTGCGTTTGCGACAAGACTTCGTAGAATTTTTGATCAGCGCGCCGGAGGAAGCCGTCGCGCACCTCTGATGCGGCGAGCGCGCAGCGAGCGCGCAGCGCCCGCGCTGGTCAGCCTCCGGGCAGCTGGGTCCTGGGCCCGCCACCTTTTTTGGTGAGGCGCGGCAAGCTGGAGCGAGGTGAAATGGCCAATTGGCCGCGCTCATCCAGACCGCGCTCGGCCGAGAAGCTCCCCGCGTAGGCGATCATTGCTGCATTGTCGGTGCACGCGCGCAGATGCGGAGCCACCAGGTTGATACCCTGCGCAGAGCAATACTCTTGGCCGCGCCGGCGCAGTTCACTGTTGGCCGAAACACCTCCACACAGCACGACCGTATCTAGCCCCTGTGCCTGCGCGGCGGCGATGGACTTGTCGAGCAAGGTGTCCACGACGCAGCGTTGGAACGAGGCGCACAGGTTGCGCAGTGTGGCGTCATCGCCAGGCAGACCATGACTCTGGACCCAGCGCGCCAGTTGGGTCTTGAGGCCCGAAAAACTGAACTCAAGCGAATCCGCGCCCAACATGGCCTTTTTGAACGGGATTTGCGTGGGGTCGCCCTGCTGCGCCAGCCGATCAACGATCGGCCCACCGGGATAACCAAGACCGAGCAGCTTGGCCACCTTGTCGTACGCCTCGCCCGCAGCGTCATCCCGGGTGGCTCCCAGCTCCATGATGAGGGCCACTTCGGGGCCATCCACGCGATAAAGTGCGGTATGTCCGCCGCTTGCAACTAGGCCAATGAAGGGAAACTCGGGGCCTGACTGCACGGGCAACGACGGAAAGTCCAAGAATGGTGCTAACAAATGGCCCACTAAGTGGTCCACACCCAAAAGGGGCTTGTTGGCTGACCAAGCCAGGGCATGCGCGACTTGCGTCCCAATCAAGAGCGCACCCGTCAGACCTGGACGGCAGGTCACTGCCACAGCGTCGATGCTGCTCAGCGTATGGCCCGAAAGACGCAGGGCCTGGCTGACCACGGGCGCAATGTTGGTGAGATGATCGCGTGCAGCGAGCTCCGGGACTACGCCCCCGTACTCTGCGTGTAGCTGCACCTGAGAATGGATGACGTCCGACAGGACGCGACGGCCGTCCACGACCGCCGCCGCGGTTTCGTCACAGGAGGTCTCTATGCCCAGCACAATCATGGCAAAAGTGCCTGATCATTGGTCTCGTCGCTCAGCCCTTGGTCAGTCGCGGTTGGGTCGGCCGCGGCTTGTGCGATCACCTCGCTTACCGCGTTCATCAGTGACAGCCTAGCTTTGTGGCGTTTGGACTCACCGGCCTGCTGCACATTGCGCACCAGCTGGCGCAGGCGCCCACGATTGGGCGCGGCGTACAGTTCAACGAAGCGCGCGAGACCTTCATCATTTTGGACCAACAGTTGTTCCGTCCAAGTGCGCACCAATTCATCGGCGTCCGCCAAGCGGCTCTCCATGTATCCTGCGCGCCGTTGGTCCAGCTGCGCACGAATGCTCATCCAATCCAAATCGCGGAGGCGTGCCCGCACCAAACGCAAGTGGCGGTTCTTTGCGGCGAAGCTCTTGATGAGTCGGGTGGTTGCCAGCGCCTCACACGCGGCCTCAGAAAGACCCAGCTGGGCCCACAGCGCGGGGCTCTGCTTGAGCAATTCATCACCCAGCTCGGTGAGCGCGCGCTCATTGTTGACGCGCTCCTTCTTGAGTGAGGTACGCGAGCGTGCGAATTCTTCCGGCTCGGCCTCGCCGAATCGTCGCGGATCGGGGGGAGGATGGTGTGCCTTGGTGGCCATGGGCAGCGGCGATATAGCAGCCGGACCGACGCACGTCGCGCGGCTCGGCGAATTGGCCCATGGAGTTTGTGCTGGATTTGGTAAGAGACGGAAAATGCCCTGGTCTTCTGATAGGTTGAAGCAGTGATGCAGCGAGGTGAAACGGCGCAGGCGCCGCCTGGGCGAGTCCGATCCTACGTGATCGCCGCACTGGTATTTTTGCTGTTCGTCGGCCTGGGTTGGATGGGCTTTCGCTGGGCCGAGCGCGCCGGATTGGCAGAATTGATCTCGGCCGCAGGCACCCCCGAACGGGATCGGGCTGGCGAGCAGGGGCACTGGGTCCCGGCTGAGCATGGTGATGAGTTCTTCGGCGGAGACGGGGCGCGTACCGACGCCAAGGAGACCGCGACCTTTCGATTGTTCAATGGTGCGCGTCTCTCGCTCAAGCAACAGTCCAAGGTGCGTTTTCAGACCAAACCCGAGCGACACGCTTTGGGTGTCACGGTCGAGGTGGGAGAAGCTGACATCGAGACGAAGCAGGGTGTGCTCGTCATCGATTCCGAGTTTGGACCCATCCGCATTTTGGGGAACACCAAGATGGCTCTGCGCCGCGACGGTGCGCGGCTCGGCGTGGCTGTGGAGCTGGGGGCCATCGAGCTGGGGCAAACGGGACGCGTCCTCAAGGAGGGCGAGCAGGTGGAGATCGAGCTGGGTGGGGTGATCATAGCGGAGCCGTTGACCGCTCCGCCCGCGGCCTCCGCCGAGACCGCGGCTGCCCCAGTCGGGCCACCGCTCGAGCAAGGAGACGGGGTGAGCGTCGCCGATCTGGTCGTGACCGCTGGCGACACGTTCACCGTTCACGATCCCAAGCCACCCACGCGCGTAGGCGTCGCGTTCGACAACGTCTGCCATGGTGGCCCTGCCGAGCTCCGCACGGGCAAACTCAAGACTCAGGCGCAGCACGTCGCGCGTTTGCAATTGAGCGCCGGACGCCATGAGTACGTGGTCCGCTGCCTCGACGATTTGTCCCGCGTCGCGCAGTCCGGAACGATCACTGTCCTATCGGATGCAGGCACACGCAATCTGCCCACCTTCGCGCCGTCCGCCAATGTGTCCACCGACGGGCGTCAGTACACGGTGCTGTATCAACATCGTTTGCCTCAGGTGCACGTGACGTGGCCCAACGCGCCGTCCGCCTCCAGCTACACGTTGCAATTGGACGGACGTTCCATCACCACCCAGGCGCCCGCCTACTCATTGAACAACCTGGCGCGGGGCACACACCAACTGACATTTTCGGCAGTCAGCAGCCCGCCACGCAAGTCCAGGACCACGACCGTCTCGGTGGTATACGACGCCCAGGCTCCCACGGCGCGGGTCGCCATCCCCCCTGGCGGCTACGACGCAGGCAGCCCCGTGGATGTAGCTGGGCAAGCACTTCCCGGTTGGACTGTTTCCGTTGCTGGGAAGCAGCTAGAAGTAGATGGACAGCGACGCTTCTCGGCTCGCGTCACCCCACAAGCCTCTCTACCGATCACTTTCTCGCATCCGTCCCATGGTACACACTACTATCTCAGACGGAGTAAGTCGTCCGCCCCATGAGTGAAGCCAACGACGAATTTGACGCTCGACTGCTACTTGGTCGCTACCGCGTCGTCCGTAAGCTCGGGCAGGGAGGGATGGGCACGGTGCACTTGGCGCGACTTGAGGGTGCTGAAGGCTTCACCAAGCCGGTCGTGGTCAAGCGCATGCGTCCCGACATCAAGTCGAGCGAAGAGGGGAACCGCCTGTTCAAACGGGAGGCTCAAATCCTCTCCAAGATGCACCATCCTGGCATCGTGAACATCATCGATTTTGGGATCGAGGATGGCGCTCACATCATGGTGCTCGAGTACGTGCACGGCTACACGCTGGCGCCTTGGCTCGACTACCGGGTTCAAAAGAAGTTGCCGCTGCCTGTCGATGTATGTTTGTTGATCGTGAGACGAGTGCTTGATGCGCTCGACTACGCGCACCACTTCGAGGTGGAGGAAGGCCAAGAGGTGCAGGTCGTTCACCGTGATGTGGCACCGGACAACGTACTGCTCAGCAAGAAGGGCTACGTGCACTTGCTCGATTTTGGTGTAGCCAGCATGAGTGGTGCGGGCCGCGGGGGCTCCACCAAGTCCGGCGTCTTTCGCGGAAAACTGGGCTACGCGGCCCCGGAGACGGTGCACGGGCAACCGGCAACGCCGCGCTCGGATTTGTACTCGGCCGCCGTGATGCTGCTCGAGTTACTTACCCAGGAAACGCCGTTTCTCTCTGACTCGATGGGTGAAACCATTCATCGCATGGTGTCTGAGATTCCGGCCAATCCATCTGACAAGCGCGACGACGTCCCGAGTGGACTCGATGGGGTCGTCGCGCGCGCCTTGCTCAAAGAACCTGAGGCACGTTTTGAGTCGGCGATGGAGTTTGCGCGCGAATTGCGGCGCTTTCAGCAGGCGGATGACGAAGAAGTGATCCAGCAACTGCGTCAAATGGTGCGACAAGACTTCGATCACATCCCCGACGTGGTCGACGTCGAGCCGCTCCGCAGCCGTGAAGAGGCACTGACGCGCGCCCTGCCCAGCGGCTACCGTGCCTGGTCCGCTGATTCACTCTCGGGTGAGGAACACTTCGAGGCACTGGCTGGGACGCAGCGTATGGGGCCGACGCTGGCGGATGCGCCGATCGCTCGTCTCAAACAAGAGCGCGCGGAGATGCGGCAACAGCGCAGCTTGCAGCGCATCTTGCTGGGGCTGCTCGTCGTGGGTGGTTTCATCGCGCTGGGTTTGGGTGCGGCCGTAGCGCTGCTTTCACGGTCCGGCTCTCCAGAACAAGTGGTGGTGGTCGGTGGGGACAATTCGCCTGCCGCGTCCGGGGATGGGCATCTCCCCGGAGCCGCCCCTGATGTCTCGGCCGCGCCAGCCGTGCAGGATGTAGCCGTGCCGAATACATCAGGTGCTGCTGTGAGCGCGCGTCCATCGGGCAAGCTGGCAACCGCGGCGCCGTCCGCGGCCCAGCCCGCAAACCAGGTGCCGCAAGTGGATGCGGAGAGGCAGGCCCAGTTGTCGCGTGCGGTGCAGAGCCAAAGCGCGCAGATCCAGGCGTGCTTCACTAGCGAGCTGCAGGCAGGCATGACGGTGCAGGGCGCGACCCTTCATTTCACCGTCGCGGAGAGCGGCGGTCAGGCTCAAGTGAGCGTCCAACCACCCGCTCTGGCACAGACCAAGTTGGGGTTCTGCCTACAAAAGGCAGCTGCACAGGTGACCTTCCCCCGTCTGGGGGACACCGTCACCTTCAGCGTGCCCGTGAAGGCGCGCGTTTCGCGGTTGCCTTGATCGATAGACCTGGGTTGACCATACATCGGGGAAGGTGACAGGCTCTCACATTCAACGAGCCGAGAAGAACGTAAGGGTGGAGTGATGCGTCAGCGCAGGATAACTGTTGGACTGTTGCTCATGAGCGGGGTGGCCTGTGGACACATTGGGTTGGACCTCGATGATCGTGAAGTGGTCATCGGATCTGGTGGCGCTCCGGGTGCGGGAGGTCAAGCTGGCTCAGGGGCTGCGGCCAGCGGCGGGCTCTTTTCGGGCAGTGGCGGTGTGGATGCATTGGTCGGCAGCGGTGGCGTCCCGTCCGATGGAGGTGCCGGCGGCGAACCGAGCATGGGCGGTGAGGGCGGCGGCGGGGCAGCAGGTAGCGGTGGTGCGCAAGGCTGTCCAGAGGGTCCCTTGGGCGACGCCTGTGCTGTTACGTGCACGGAGTCGCCGTGTGATGTCTCGTGCGACGCATCCTGCAACGTGACGTCCAAGGCCGGTGATCGCAACGTGGTGAATGTGAATTGCGCTGAAGGCGCGACGTGCGCGGTCGAGGCCCCGCTCAACAACGGCTACTTGGAGGTCAACTGCACGGGCGGGGGAACGTGTGTCATTTCTTGTGACAACTTGGGCGCGTGTCGGACGATCTGTGAGGGCAGCGGGGAGTGTGACGTTGCTTGCGACTCCTCCCACTATTGCTCGCTCGAATGCGGCGCTGGCCGCAGTTGTCGCGTGTCTGATGGAGAGGAGCAAAATCTGGAATGCGACGGGGCGACGCCCACGGAGTGTGAGGACGGATCGCTGGTGTGTGGTCGAACATGTAACTGATCGCGAGCGCTCAAGTTTGGGGCAGGAAGGCGCTGCCTCTTGCCAAGCACTCGCACAGCGTGCGGTACAAATCGAGCAAGGTCTCGCGCCGGGGCGCACTGCCCGTGGCTCGGGTCAAACGTTGCGCCAGCGTGCCTTCTCGAGCGATCAAATCGAGCGCAGCGAAAAAGGGTGAGGAATGTGGGATCAAGCGCTCGACCAGCTGGGCGTAGAGCTCTCGCAAGGTCGTGCCTGTACAACAGAACGCCTCCGCGAAGGCAGGGAGGAGTGGAGCGTCCTGCGCCATCTGCACCGCCAGTTGAAATTGGCTGCTGAGCAGCGCGGTGGTGAGCTCCCGTTGATTCATGCGCGGCAAGTACGCTTGGTCAAAGATGGCCTTGACGAGCTGAGTGGTGAAAAACGCAATAGCCAGGTCTTGTTCAGGACATTCTTGTGTATCAATGACGCGGATCTCAATCGCGCCGCGATCGAAACGAGCGATGGCACCCCGTGCGTTCAGCCATTCATCCTGCAGGACCTCAGTCGGGTCGAAGGGCGCGATATCGCGGTAGATACCTTGGAGCAACTGCTGATACCCCTCGTAGCTGAAGACAGCCTCTGGGATCACTTGCCCAGTGACCGAGGGGACGCGCTTGCAGTTGTTCTGATAGACGGCGAGCCGTTGATCCAAGTTGGGCGCGCGCTGGCCGTCCCAAAACGGACTGCTGCTGGCGACCGCAGGGAGCAGCGGGAGCACGATGCGACAGGCCGCGTGCAGGTTCGCAAACTCGTCTTCGGTAGCGAATGGCAAATTGATGTGCATGCTCTGCAGGTTGGACCAGCCGTGGCCTTTACAGCTAAAAATACGGTCGAACGCGCTATAGATCTCGTTGTTTTGATGCGGCCACAGCCGCGTTTCACGCAGCGGATCCATCCAAGGATGCATGCCCGTTGGCATGAGCATGGCGCCATGTTCGGCAAGGAGTGCCTCCGCGGCGTTGACCTCGCGACGAAAAATACGCGCCGCTTCGCCGAGGTCGGACTTGGGCCCAGCGGTCTTCATCTCGAGCACGTGCAGGGCCAACTCGTTTGACCAAGCGGCGTCCCCGCGGTCAACGTCCATGTCCTGTGCTCCGGTGAGGAGGCGATCAGCAATCGCGCACACGTTCAAGTGCTCGCGGTCGACGATCATGTACTCGAGCTCGATTCCGTAGCCTGAGAATGCGCTGTGCTGGTAGTCGTTCATCGTAGGCTTCGTCCGCGCTCGTCCAAGCGTTCCAAGAAATGTCGCATGATCCGCAGGTAGAGTTCGTCTTTGAGAATGACGTCTTCAACTCCGGCTTCCAAATTGGGGTTATCGTTGACTTCCATGACCAAGAGGCGCCCCTCGACCTCTTTGATGTCGACGCCGTACAGGCCTCGCCCAATGGCGTTGGCTGCGCGCACCCCTAGGTCCACCACTTCTTCCGGGGCAGACTCCACAGCCATCGTCTCGTGTCGTCCAAACGAGCGTTGACCGCCGTTCTCCGTTTTTTGGATCTGCCAATGGCCCTTGGCCATGAAGTAGCGACACACATAGAGCGCCTTGCCCCCCAAGACGCCCACGCGCCAGTCAAAGTCGGACTGCACGTAGCTTTGCGCGACCACCAAGTCCGAGTCATCCAAGAACTGCTCCAAGAAGCGCTCCAGCTCTTCTGCGTCATTGGCTTTGACCACGCCCAATGAAAACGAACTGTCGGGTCGCTTGAGCACGCACGGCAAGCCGAGCGCTTGGGCCACACTGCGGCGGTTGCCGCTGTGCACAATCATGGTGCGTGGGCAGGGGATGCCCTGTTTCTCGAACAATTCTGCCTGGTAGACTTTGTTACAGCATTTGAGGATGGACGCAGGATCATCAATGACGATGAGCCCCTCTTTGCTGGCCCGGCGGGCAAAACGGTAGGTGTGGTGCGTCACACCCGTCGTCTCACGGATGAACAGCGCATCGTATTCACCAATCCGCGCGTATTCATCCCTGCCGATGACGAAGGCGCGAATGCCCACTTGCTTGGCGGCCTTGATGAAACGATTGATGGCCTTGGGATCCGAGGGAGCGTCCGCTTCATCCGGGTTGACCAAGATGGCCAAGTCATAGCGGGTCGTTTCGGGGCCACGATCGCGGGCTCGATCAAAATAGCGCGCTGCCCGCTCCACCAGGAAGTAGTGGTGACTCTCTGGAACCTCAGTCACTGAAATGGGCTTGAGCTCGGTGAGCCGCCAGTCGCCGTGCGCTGGACCCCCGCGTTGACGCTGAAATTTGGCGCGCAATAGCGGTGCGGGAAAGTGCGTGAAAAGCGCCTGACACAGCCGATCGTAACGGCCGGCGAGGTTGCGTCCGAAGTAGATACTGAGTTCGAATTCGTCGGAGCGCAGTCCATGCAAACTGCGTTGCAAGAGCGCATCGAGCTCCTCCGACACGATGCGGATCACGGCGGCTTGGCGCAGGTCCTGAATGGTCGCGAGCGAAGGAATGTGGCTATGTGCGCGAGCCTCGGCCAACAGAGACACGTAGTACCCCAATGTTTGGTACGACTGGTCACGACACAGATTGAAGACCTTGGCCCGTTTCATTTCTACGAAGCGGGCTTCGGTCAAATACTCCCGAGCGGTGATAACCTCGACGCCGGGGACGTCCAAAGGGAAGCTCTTCTTGCTTTTTACAACGATGAACGTCGGGGTCATGACGCCATTTCCCAATCGCGGCGTGTCATGGCTGACCGTTGTCTGGCTTCTCTATCACCAACAAATTGGCGTCATAGGTCAGGATGCCCAGGTGAATTGCGGCAAGTAGCCGCGAAATTTCCACGCTGTAGTAGTGCTTGTCGACCAGCGGCGTGTCCGGCAGTGGGTCGGCGACCAGGATATGATCGCGGTCATAGTCGTAGCCCTGGACCACCACGAAATGGCCGGCGGGGTAGCCCGCGATGTCGTCGAAGGTGCCGTCATTGAGCTCGCGGGAGCAGTCGTACAAATAGGTGGCTGATAGCCCTGCCAAGACCGGGATCCCGCGATTGATGAAGCTACGGAGCAGCTCGGGAGTGAACGCTTCGAAGAAGATCTGTCCGCCCTGCCTCAGAAATGCGAGGTAGGCGTCGGTGGCCAACTGCAGCTTGGTGCGATCGTGCTTGTGCAGGGCCTGTTGGGTGAGCTTCAGCTGGAGGTCGGCCGTCCCACGAAACCAGGTGGGGTCAAAGATCTGCAGATTGTTTGTGTAGATGGTGACCTTGTAGCCGCGACTGAGTGCATGAGAGCCCAAGTGCACCGCGAGCGTCCCACCATCCGGGAGCTCCGGGGTGCTGGCGATGACCTCGTCCAGCGAGAGCGATTCTCCGTAGTAGCGATATACCGCGTGAAGACAGGTGGGTCCGCACACGCTGTCATTGGGCTGAGGAAGGACACGGACGTTCAGTCTTTGGCTTGGCTCCGGGTCCTCAGGCATGCGTCGATCTCGTCTTGAACACTGATGGTGGCACCGATTCTAGTCGCGGTGTGGGGCGCGTCGATATCAAAAGAAACCCCCACTGCCACCAGTCAATCGCGGGGGTCGGTGCGAAATTCCTAGGACACGTCCGGACCTTGGTGAAGCTGTTCTTGAAGTACTGAAAAGAAGCCTACGGCCGGGCGCGCGGGGACTCGACCTAGAAGGGGCTGCTGCTACCGTGCGGGCTCATGTCCACCAAATTTCAGCTCCAATCCCGCAAACTCGACCACTCCGATGCCGACGCGCTGGTCCTCTTGTTGCGAGAGCCGCACGCGCAGTCGCCGCTCCTGACGCAGGCCGAGAGTTGGTTGGGCGGGGGTGTGCTCAGCCACCTCAGGTCCGTGGAGTTCGCGGCGGACAAAGGTCAGGTCGTGGATTTGGGCATGACGTTTGGAAAAAAGTCCGTCCGCGTGATCGTGGTGGGTGTCCGTGCCGCAGATGGTGGAGACACCGCGCGCTTTTCTGATGCGGCACGCACGACGGAGGCTGCGGCTGTAGGAGTGAGAACCGCGCTGGGCTATCGGCCAAAAACGCTTGATGTCTTCGACGTAGATGGTGATGCACAAGCGCTGGGCCTGGGCGTAGCGCTCGGTGCGTATCGATTCGAAAAGTACCTGACCAAAAAGTCACCGCTCGTGGCCCAGGTGAACGTGGTGCGGCTCGTCGGCGTTGAGGCGGCGGACACCAAGGCCTTTGCTCTTGGCTTGCGGATTGCCGACGGCGTGTGCATGGCGCGCGACTTGATCAACGAACCGCCCAACGTGCTGACGCCCGCTGAATTTGCGCGTCGTGCGCGGGCGGTGGCCCAGAAGAACAAGCTGAGCGCCAAGATCCTCAATCACCAACAATTGCAGAAGGCGGGGATGCACTTGCATGACGCGGTGGGCAAGGGTAGCGAGAACGAGCCGTACTTCATCCATTTGACGTACAAGCCTGCGCACAGCAAAGGCAAGATCGCCTTCGTTGGCAAAGGGCTCACCTTTGACTCAGGTGGTCTCTGCATCAAGCCGGCGCCGGGCATGGGCGACATGAAATCAGACATGTCGGGCGGCGCGGCGGTCCTTGGCCTGATGGAGATCGTCTCCGCGCTCAAGTTGCCCGTAGAGGTGCATGGCATCATTGGCGCAGCAGAGAACATGCCCGACGCACGGGCCTATCGTCCGGCGGACGTGATTGTTGGTCTGGGCGGCAAAGGCGTGGAGGTCATCAACACGGATGCAGAAGGGCGTCTGGTGTTGGCCGACGCGCTCGTGTACGCCGCGCGACTGAAGCCTGACTTCATGATTGACGCAGCGACCTTGACCGGTGCCACCTTGCTCTCGCTCAGTCCCTCGTGTTCAGCCTATTTTACGCCCGTTGAATCACTTGCCCGGGCAATGGCCGAGTGCAGCAGCGAGGCGGGCGAGAGCTTCTGGCGCATGCCGCTCATTGAAGAACTCACCACCCAACTCAAGAGCAATGTGACTGATCTGCAGCACACGGGAGATCGTATGGGAGGTGCCATCACCGCGGCGCTGTTCCTGCGTGAGTTCACCGAAGGCGTACCCTGGGTGCACCTGGACATCCCCGGCGCGGTGTATCGAGATCGCGCCTCGGGCATGCACCCCAAGGGTGGCACTGGTCACGCTGTCCTCACATTTGCCAAACTGATCGAACGCCATGCGTACGCGAGCCTCGCGTCTGGCCCCGCACCCGCGCCCGCTGTAACGAAGAAAAAGACCACAGCGCGCCGAACGGCCAAGACGAGTAAGCGGGGTAAAGTCGTCAAAGGCTGAGCGCGCGCTCCGCGCGCGCGCGGAGCGCCGGGTCGCTCGTTTGAGCCAGCTTTTCCCAGGTAGCCCTGAGTTTGTCTGCTAGCCCAAACGTAGGCGGGGCCGAGCGTGCGAAGGCTTCAAGCACCTCCGCACTGGCTAGGCTTGTGCCCTGGGATAATGCCAAAAGCGCGTCGGTGCGGGTCTTGGCGTCGCCCAGAGCCGTGAGCAAGTAGCGCGCGGTGTCCGGGCCGTCCTCAGCGCGCAGGTGCCGGAGCGTTTGATCGGACCACGGCAGCTCGGAGCGGGCTACCGAAAGGAGCAGCGGGCTCAATGGCCCACGCAGCCGCTCGAGGACTCCGCCCGCGTCCAGTTGTCTAAATACCTGAGGTGAGTTGAGCGCAGAGGTTTGCAAGATGTCCTCTGCCACGGACAGTAGGTGAGGCAAAAGTTCATCCGGAAGCGGGTCTTTTTGGGAGCCTTGTGCGCTGCTCAACCAAGCCTCGGTAAAGAACTCCAAATACTGGGACAAATCCAGGGGTTCGGTGCTCCTTCTCAGCTGCTCGAAGATGGGGGTGAGCTGGGCTGAGTGAGCGCTGACTGCAAACAACGCGCGCGCGGCGTCTTTTCGTCCGTTGCCGGGAGCGAGCAAAGCGCGGGCCGCTACGGCCAAGTCAGCGTCGCTATGAGGGAGCTCCTTCATGAGCAACAAGCCCAAGCGGGCGATCTCGTCATCGCCGTCGACTGCTGCGCTCCGTGCTGCGGCGAGTAGCTTGCTGTCCTCCGCGGAGCCGCGGCGTCCTCTCTGCTCGAGCCGCGCGCCCAGACCGAGCAGCGCGGTCCGTCGCAAAGAACGAGCGGTTCCCGTCGCGCTGCTCCAGTGCAATAGAACACGCTCCAGGTGGCTCGCTTGCTGTGTACTGAGTTGCTTGTGAAAGCTCAGACTAATGGCAGCGTACCCGGCAATTTCGGCAGTTTCGTCATCCAAGCAACGGAGCAATGCGGCTGCTCCGCGCGGGCTGCCTTGTACAGCGGAGATGGCGGCACGCGCCAAGCTCAAATCGCGCGTGTCATCGGACCGCACGAAGAACTTCATGATTCGATCTTCGGCAGCGGGCGCGATGGGTGGAAAGATGGACATGAGCGCCGCAGCCCGACGCGCCACAGGATGATTTCCTTCCGCATAGGCCAAAAGGGCGAGCTGAGTTGTGGGCGACACGTCGTGGGACAACAAGCGTAGAGCGATGTCTTGTTCGCTACTCTTGTCGGACGACAAGGCCGAGAGCAGAAGGACGCCTGAGCGTGAGGCCAAGTCCCGAAGTTCACGCTGTGCTGCGGCTTGCTCCTTTGGGTCGCCGTGACGAAGCGCGAGCTGTAGCGGATAAAGGCGCGTCGCCAGGCAGTCAAAAAACAGCTGCTTGTACACCGCACTTTCGGGGTGAAATATGGCGAGTCGGCGTAGGGTATCTTCGACCTCCGCGCCGCGCCCGAGGGCCATGCCGAGCGGCAACACTTGGTTTTGAGCCCGCTTGAGCACCACCTCGTTGCTGGCGCTCCGCAGGAGATGCGTCAGGTGGTCGAACGCGGCGTCGAGTTGGCCAGTCTGGGTCAAGAGTTCGGCCAGCTTGAGCCGTACTTCATCCAGGCTGTCGTCCTGGGAAAGCGCGCGGGAAAACGTCTGCTCCGCCTGAGCTAGTTGTCCCTGATCCAAGTACAATTCACCGAGCAGCGAAAGGCCGTCGGGGTCAGTTCCATTGAGATCGATCGCCCGCTGGGCGTAACTGAGCGCCAGCTTGAGGTCCCCGTGCCGCCGTGCCGCCGCGGACATGGCTGCAAAGTAGTCGTAGCTGCGTTTTGGATCGGCGAGCAAAAGCTTTTGGTAGCTGACCATGGCCGGGTCGAATTGGCCGAGCTGAAGTTGCAGTTGAGCTAGTTCTTGGAGCGCGCTTGCGTCACCCGGATACAGAAGCACGTGGCTCTGAAGCTGCAGCACTGCGGCCTCGAAGCTCCCCAGTTTCTCGAGCGCTGCGGCGAGTAAGCGCGAATGGTCGGCGCTCACGCTGCCCTTTTTCTGCTGCTGTTTGAGCGCTTCGATGCGCGCGGGCAAATCGCCGCGGCGCTTCCATAGTCGAACCAGGTGCTTGCGTGCCAGGTCCTTTTCGGGGCCGTTTCCTGGCAAATTGAGGACGCGCTCATATTGCAAGATGGCCCGATCTTGCCATTGCTCTTGGAGGCGACCTTGGGCGGTAGCAGCCACACGCTCCAAGCCGAGCGCTAGCGCCTTGGCGATGGCGGGAGATTGCGCATCTCGGTCGTAGGCAGACTGCAAGAGTTGGACGCCATCTTCAAACGCCTCGTGGTTGATGAGCACCTCGGCCAACAGGGACTCCGCCCGTGCTTTGTCGGGCACTACGAGTAAGATCTTGTTCCAGATCTTTCGCGCCATCTTCACGTCGCCCTTGCGATAGTAGCGGCTGCCCAAGTCGATCAAGATCCGAGGTTCGGTGATCGTTTGCCCAGCGAGTAGGCCGAGCACCTGGTCATAGCGCGAGGCTTCCTGCAGCCGCTCGGCCAGATCGGCGAGGAACAGACAGGCCTCCGCATCGCCCTTGGCCAATTGAAAACTACGGTCCCACTCGAGCAACAGCGCCGTACGATCACCTTGTGCGAGCAGCAAATTCATCAACTTGAGGGAAAGTTGAACATCGCGAGGCTCCACTCGTGTGGCCTCCCGCTGCAAGGTGATGGCACCGCTTACGTCGCCCGAGAGCTCCAGCAAACGTGCTCGGCGCAGCTTGAGATCCACGTTGCTTGGGCTGAGCTGCGCGGCGCGCTCGTAGGCCACGAGCGCCTGCTCGGTGTTGCCCTCTTGCTCGTACAGCTGACCCAAAAGTTCGAGAGTCTGCGCGTCGCGCGCTCGTGCTCCAAGGGTGCGCAAGAACTCAGCCAGCGTACCCTGTCGCTGATGTGCCTCCGCCAGCCTACGCAGGGCCACGATTTGCTTGCCGGGGCTCGTCGCGAGCAAGCGCTCGGCCTTTTGCAGGTGGAAGATGGCTTGCTCAAACTGTCCCGCCTGCAACTCGGCTTCACCCAAGTCGAGCAGGACAGGCCCGCGAGCCCGCGCGTCACCCGTCTGTGCGTCCACGACACGCTTGAGTTCAATCACCGCCTCGCGCGTGAGGCCGCGTGCCAAGAGTTCACGCCCCAATTCGCCCTCGACATAAATGTTGCCCTTGGAGCTCTGTGTGAGTTTTTGATGATAGGCGCGGGCGGCGTCGAGTTGGTTTGACTGTAGGCTCAGCTCACGCAGCTTGCGCAATAGCCAGGAGCGCTCAGGCTCTTGGGCGCTTTTGGCTGCTTGCTCGAAGCTGGCGATGGCTGCGGCCGTTTCACCCTTCTTCAGCTGGAGCTCAGCCTTGACCTGGTGACCGACCCGTCGTGTTTTGTCGATGTCGAGGGCTTGCTCAGCGCGCAGCAGTGCCTCATCGAGGGCCCCCGTCTCCCCCAGGTAGTAGGCCAAGGCGAGCAACGCAGCATAACGGTCCGACGGCGGCGCGCTGTCGGCTTTCTTGCTCAAAGTACCCAGCAAGCGCGTGAGGTCGCCATCTCGCTTTCTGGTGAGTTCACCCAGCCGCAGCAGGGGGACCTCTTCCCCAGGTTGCTCCAGGATCAATCTTTCGTAACGCGCGATGAGCTCTGCCTCGCGCTGGACCTCCGCGTCGGCGGGTGCCGTGGACGGCCCGGGTGTGCTCTTTTGTGGCTTTGAGCTAGGCGCTGGGGTCTTTGAGCTGGCGCTGGATGGCGGTTTGCGCCCACGACCCCGAGCGTTGAATTGCGCCGCGGCGATGTGGGTGTGAGACAGCACGATCACGAGCGCTGTGAAGCGGATGAGGTGACGGAGCCCCTGCGCGCGGGGCGCCGACTTGAGGTGTGTTCTCGAGCTACCCTGCGCCGCTCGGCCGTGGGGTGACGCTGGGAGATCCCGAGGACAAGACATCGTGTGATCAATGTACCCAATATTTGCGCGCTACGCTTGCCGGTGGTTGCAAATGCAGCGTCAAGTCGACAGACTGGCCAAAAATGCACGGTGATCCAATCGAGCGCGCTGCGCCTGTCGCTGAGCCGAGCGACGCCGCGCAGGCGGGGCCCCTCGCTCGTGTGAAGCGCCTGGTGCGTCCGCTGTTTGCCCTCTTGGCCGCGGTGTTTGTCGTGTTGGTCGCCAAAGACATGGCCGGACGCTTCTCCGGGGTCAAAGTTGCGGTGGGCTGGCCGTGGGTACTCGCCGCTGTCGGACCGGGCCTTGCGGCGGTGTTGTGCCAATTTCAAGGCTGGTGGCTGCTGGTTCTGCATTGGACTGGCCACGCGATGCCGCGACGGCACGCGCTGCGCGTGTACATGGATGCCCAACTGGCACGGTACACGCCCGGCAAAGTGGGCCTCGTGGCGGTGCGCGTGGCGCGGGCGCAGTCACTGGGACTCAGCTCACAGCTGATGATCTCGACGTTGCTCGGCGAGGTGCTGGTGTGGGTGGCCTGCGGCACGTTTCTGTCTGGCTTGCTGATCCTCACCCAGGCGGAGGTCGTGGGCATGAGCCGCGCGCTCACGGTGGCCAGCGAGTTCTTGAGTTATCTGGGTGCGGCTGCGTGCGCGGGTTTGTTGTTGCTCTTGTTCGTGCCCCAGCGTCTTTGGCCGTCGGCTGTGCTGCAATTGCTCGGGGCGCGGCAAGACGGGCCGCTCATGCCTGCCGTGGTGCCCGGCTTTCTGCTCTTGCACTTCTTGGCATCCGCCCTCAGCGGAGCGTGCTTGGTGCTTGCGCTGGGTGGGGCCTGGCCCCAGGGGATTTACTTAGGCGCGGTGGTGTGTGTGGCGACCGTGGCGGGGTTCTTGGCGCTGCTAGCGCCGGCGGGGCTCGGCGTGCGGGAGGCGATGATCGCGCTCTTTGCCGAGCCCGTACTTGGGGCGGAGGCTGCCGTGGCGCTTGGACTCTTGGCGCGGGGTGTGTCGCTCGTGAGCGAGCTCACGTTGTTCGTCGCGCTGCGTCTGGTCAAGACACGCCCTGTCAGCTTGAACGAGCCCCCCGGCCAGCAATGACGTTGCGCACGTAATACGGGCGCTTATTCTGCGACTCGTGATAGGTACGTGAGAGCACGTCCGCCACTAAGCCCAGTGACAGCAGTTGCACGCCCACCACGATGAGCAACACGCCGAGCAGCAAGAGCGGGCGGCTGCCGATGTCCTGATTGAACATCAATTTTTGGGCTACCAGCCACATGCACACCAACATGCCCATGCTCGCGCTGGCAATGCCGGCCAGCCCAAACACCTGCATGGGGCGCACGAGGTAGGTTTGCATGAAACGCACCGTGATGAGGTCCAGCACGACGCGCAGTGTGCGGCCAATCCCATACTTGCTCGCGCCAAACTGACGCGCCCGATGATTGACCGGCAGTTCGACCACGCGCACGCCTACCCAATTGGCGATGGCGGGGATGAAGCGGTGCATTTCCCCGTACAGCCGCAGCTCCTTGCCCACTTCACGTGTCATTGTCTTGAGCGTGCAGCCGTAGTCATGGAGTTGCACTTTGGTCGTCAGGCTGATGATGCGGTTGGCGAGCATGGATGGAAGGCGGCGATTCAAGAACGCGTCCTTGCGGTCCTTGCGCCAGCCAGCCACGAGATCATACCCTTGGTCGATCAAGCTGAGCATGCGCGGAATGTCGGCCGGGTCGTTCTGCAGATCGGCATCCATGAGCGCGATGCGGCGACCGCGCGCGAAATCCAGCCCAGCTTGGAGTGCAGCGGTCTGTCCAAAGTTGCGACGAAGACCGATCACGACCAGCGCAGGATGGGCGGCGGCGAGCTGCTCCATGAGCGCAAACGACCGATCTTTTGAGCCGTCGTCGACCAAGATCAGCTCAAAGTTCAGGCCTGTATTGTCGAGCGCCTGATGCACCTCGCGGACGAGGTGCTCGACGCTCTCCTCTTCGTTGTAGATGGGGGCGATCACCGACAGATCGATGGGCGGGGAGAGCTCCGGGTCGATTGCCCCCGGGTCGCTCAGCACAAGCCTGCCATCCTGCGCACTCATGGCTGAGCCTCGGCATCACCCTTGAGTTCGCCCTCGGGTTCCTCCTCGGCAGTCTCTTGTGCAGCCTCGGCGTCCTTGTCGTCGTTGTTTGGCCCGTCGCTGTCTTGCAAGGTGGAGTCGGCCTCATTTTCGTCCGCTTCGTTGCGACGCTCGAGCACGCGGCGTCGTGAGCTGTCACCCTTCTGGAGCCGCCATTCCTCGATCAGCGCGTCATTGTCTTTGGTGTCTGCACCTCGCTTGAGCACGGCGAATTCACCAAAGCGTCCGGCGACCCCATACTTGCCGGAGTCCAGAGCGCGGAAAATGGTGCGGCGCGTCTTGTCCAAAGACAGCTCCTTCTTGCGCGCGACGATGAACGTCACATTGTGTGAATCGCGCCTTAGCGTGTAGAATTTGAGACGCGAGGACAGGTGAGCGCCCACGTGCTCGGTCGCTGCCACCGTGGCGTCGGAGGGGATGGTGCGGACCAAGGCCTCCACGTCCCTGTAACGCGCTTGGTCCTCCGCGTCGAAGGTGAAACTGATCCGGTGGTACCCGGACTGAAACGACTTCTCACGCAGGGGAAACGCGCCGTAATTGTAGCTGAGCCCGGCGGTCGTCAGACACATGGCCATGAGCGCTCCCCGCGCAGCGGGCCGACCTCCGGGAACCTGCAGTTTGGAGCTGATGACCAGCGCAGCGGCAAGGAACAAGTACGGGGCCCAGTACATCACGTACTGGAATGAAAACATGATGGGCGGAGCATAATCTGTCACTAACAATGTCAGAATTGCTCCCGGAACAAACGCGGCCCACGTGTACCAGCGCCGGGCGGGGAGAAATAGCAGGGGCACCAAGAGATGCATCAGGTACCAAAACTTCTTCTCTACAAAAATGTGCTTGAGCGTAAACGACGGATTGGAGACCAAGGTCTTGACCACGCCCTGAAATCCGCGCTCAGGGGCCGCCCACAGGTCCTTGTACATGTTAGGGAACCACCAGGCGCCCGCGTCGTTCATCAAGCGAAACCGGATAAACACGAACCAAGTCGTGGCCACCGCGGTCATGACGAGTCCAGGAATGGGTCGTCGCCCGCTCAACAAGAACACCCCGCCCGCTACTGCTAGGGGGATGGGCATGTCTTCGCGCATGATCATGGCCCACAGAAAGCAGAACGCGCCGAACCAATACTTTCGGTTATCCACCGCCCAGATGCAGAACAAGATGATCACCGCCGCCACCGGCGGCTCTTTCATCTCGTAGAAATTGGCGCTGTGCAGGGGGTAGTAGCAAAGGTACGAAAGCGAGAGTGCAACTGCCCACCACTGGGGCAATCGGTCGCGACAGAACAGGTAGAGCGGGATGGCGCCCAGGCCGATGAAAATGGATTGAATGATGAGCAGCGTTTCTGGCCGCGGAAACACGGCATAGATGGGCAAAAATGCGTAGAGCCCCCATTTGACATGGTTGGCCAAGTATTTGGCCGGCTCTTCAGGGAAGATCACCGTGCTTTCGTTGATGTGCCCTGAGAGTCCGCCGTAGAGCAGATTGTTGTTGATGCCCAAATCGAAGATGGCCGTGCCCAATTTGTGGTGCCAGCGCACCGTAAAAAAGGACATGAATGCGCCATACGCACAGGCCGCCGCGATCACCACCAAGAGCGCTGTGTGGCGATCACAAAAATGGGCAAATCGCCTGAACCAACCCGGCTTTGTTTGTTTCTCCGTGTCGATCGGCGGCAAGCTTTGCGGCTCGGGTCCGGCAATGTGGGCCACCAAACGGCTCACCACGGACGGCACGTGTTTTCCGGCTTGGGTGAGGAAAAACTCAGCCAGTATGCCTCCAAAGAGGATGATGGGCAGCAGGTCCTTGTGGTGCTCGGTCCAAATGCCGTGCTGCAAGACCACGATGGGCGCAGGCAAAAGGATGAGCGGCGACAAGAACCACGCCCACTGCTCCATCACCGCTGGGCGACAGGAAACGCGCGTGCGTTTGACGGCCATGAGCACGAGCGCAATGACGCCAAACACGACGCCGACCACCACCATCTGCACCATGAGCGCGATGCGGCTGGACATGGGCAGGTTGTTGTCGCGGAGGAAACCCAGCACCCATGAACGGCCGAAGCTCAGGCGCGTGAAGACGGTCAGGGCCATGCCCAGTAGGGTAAAGAGCACGCTGGCCCGCGCTGCCTGCCCCCAGCCCTCGCTTGTGAGGCTAGGGCTTTGGTCATGGTTCCCTGCTGACGATGGGGGGGCCTCCTTCGAGGGAAGAGGGCCAGCTCCAGTTTCGTCGAAACTACTCATCCGCGCCCTCTACCATGAGGCGCTAGTCTCCCGGTAGGTCCCGTTTGGGCCGTGAATTTCCTGAGTCGAGCTGAATTCTGGGGCCGGACTGGTCAGCTATCCCTGGCCGCACTACACCCGCCTCCATGAAGTCGGGCTCTCCCATCGTACGACTTGGCTTGGTGCAACAGCGGATCCGCGCGACGCGACAACAGACCCTGGAAGCCGCGGAGGAGGCGATTGTTGCGGCTCACGAGCGTGGTGCGCAATTTGTGTGTCTGCAGGAATTGTTTGCCGACCCTTACTTCTGCCAAGTCGAAGATCCACAATATTTTGCACTGGCGGAGCCCAGCGATGGCGCTTTGGTGTCGCGGTTTCGTGCGCTTGCGGCGCGCCTCGGCATATCGCTCATGATCCCCTTCTTCGAGCGCCGGGCGCCCGGCCTCTTTCACAACTCGGCGGTGATCGCCGGACCGGGAGGCGAGCAGCTCGCCCTGTATCGCAAGATGCACATCCCGGACGACCCCCAGTTCATGGAGAAGTTCTACTTTACGCCCGGCGACTTGGGATACATGGCCGTAAATACGCCGGCGCTCCGGGTTGGTCCGCTGATTTGTTGGGACCAGTGGTACCCCGAAGCTGCACGATTGACCGCCCTGCGCGGGGCGGAAGTCTTGGTGTACCCGACAGCGATCGGCTGGCTTCCCAGTGAAAAAGCCGGTGAAGGTGCGGCGCAATTGGATGCGTGGAAGACCATCCAACGTGCCCACGCCATCGCGAACGGCACGTTTGTCGTGGCCGTCAATCGAGTGGGTCAGGAGGGAGACGCAGAGACCGGCATTGAATTTTGGGGCCACTCGCTGGTGGTGGACCCGATGGGGCGCGTGCTGGCTGAAGGCGGGCAGGATGAGGAGACTCTGATCGTGGACATCGATCGCTCCGCGATTTTTGAGACCCGCAAGTGGTGGCCGTTCTTTCGCGATCGGCGCATCGATACATTTGCCGACTTGCAGAAGCGTTGGATTGACGAGACCCCATGAAGATCAAATTCAGCCCGGGCAGCCGTGGCTACAAGATGCCCGCCGAGTGGGCCAAGCACGCCGCCACCTGGCTTGCCTATCCGCATCATCGCACTGACTTTCCCCACAAACGCCAGGTGATCTTGCACGTTTTTGCCGAGATGGCGCGGGTCATCACACAGGCGGAGCGTTTGCGATTCTTGGTCCGCGATCGCACCGAGCGTGATCAAGCCCACGCCGTGTTTGAGCGTGCGGGCGTGACCATGGAAAATGTGGACTTTGTCAGCCACGACACCAACCGCTCTTGGCTACGCGACTCCTTACCGCTGTGGGTGGTGAAACCTGGAGCACGCAAGATTGCAGTGAACTTTCGCTTCAACGGTTGGGCTCGCTACCGCGACCATCAGCTGGATGATGCAGCGGGCAGGTACGTGGCGCAGAAACACGCCGCGGATTGGTTTGAGCCCGTTGACGCGGGCGGCGAGCGCCTGGTCTTGGAGGGCGGCAGCATCGATGTCGACGAGTACGGTACGCTGCTTACCTCATCTGAGTGTTTGCTCACCTCGCCGCGCGCACGTTTCAAGGGGCAAGATGCGCAAGGCGTGCAAGACTGTCTGCAGCTGGCCCTTGGGGTCAAAAAAGTCATTTGGGCACCGACGGGGATCGTGGGTGACGATACGTCGGGTCACATCGACGACTTTGCGCGCTTCGCGCCGGGGGGTCGCGTGCTCGTGTGCAGTGAAACAAAGCGTCACGATCAAAATTACGAGGCGCTGCGTGCGGCCAAGAAGGCCCTCAACCGCGCTGAAAATGCACGGGGTAAGCCACTTGAGGTGGTGGAGCTGCCGATGCCCGATCCCGTGACGTACCAGGGGCAGCGCTTGCCGGCGAGCTACGCCAATTTTTACGCCTGCAATGCCGCGGTCCTGGTGCCGACCTTCAATGACCCCAATGATCACGTTGCGCTCAGTATCATCGCGGACTGCTTTCCCGATCGAAGAACCGTCGGCATCTACGCGCGCGATTTAGTCGTGGGACTGGGCACATTGCACTGTTCGTCGATGCAAGAGCCGGCATGAACGAGGGCAGAGTATTTACTGCCCCAGCTCGATCCCGTCCGATTAGTCCGGCGATCGCAGGATGAACGAGGTGTTGATGCCACCAAAAGCGAAGTTGTTGTTCATCACGCAACGCAAATCCGGGGTGGGTAGTACTTCGCGCACGTAATTGAGCGGCGCGCAGCGTTCATCTGGCCGGGTGAGGTTGCGGCTGGGCGCGACGAAGCCTTGGCGCAGCATTTCTATGCAATAAATCGCCTCGATGGCTCCGCACGCACCCAGCGTATGACCGGTGTGGCCTTTGGTAGAACTCACCAGCACCCTGGAGCCGAAGATGTCGAAAATAGCCTGAGACTCAGCGATGTCGCCGATGACCGTGGCTGTGGCGTGCGCGTTGATGTAGTCGATGGCGCTGGGGTCCAAGCTGGCATCGGCCAACGCTTGCCGCATCACCTCGGCCATCCCCGTGCTGGACGGTGCCGTGATGTGAGCGCCGTCGCAATTGGTGGAGAACCCAACCAGCTCGGCCAAGATGGGCACGTTGCGTTGGCGAGCGCTCGCAAATGACTCGAGCACGAGCGTGCCCGCACCCTCGCCCACCACCAGACCGTCACGCGCGCTGTCGAAGGGGCGGGGACTCTGCCCCGGTTGGTCGTTGTAACCAGTGGACGCTGCAAACACGAGGTCGAATACGCCGGCGTGAACGACGTGCAATTCCTCGGCGCCGCCGCACAGCATGATGGGACGCGCGCCGGACCGCACCATGTTGAAGGCTACACCGATGGATTGACTGGCGCTGGTGCAGGCTGAAATGACCGGAAGCACCGGGCCGGTGAGGTTCAACGCCATGGCCAAGTTGGCGGCACAGGTGTGGCTCATGAACTTGGGGTAGGAGCTGCCCGAGATGGCTTCAAATGATTGGCCTTCGAACAGCTTGCGACAAAAGTCTTCCGTCTCAGCGGTGGAGCCGTGGGTGGAGCCATAACAAATGCCGACATGGCCCGAGCGGATGAATTCATCCTCGAGGCGGGCCATCTCTACCGCGCTCTCGGTCGCATACAGCGAAAGCAGCCCGACGCGGCCCATGGTGCGCACGCGTTTACGAGGATAGCTAGGTAGCTCGTCCCCGGCAGGCGCGCCCAGGCGCGTGCTTAGCCCACCATAGCGAGCCCAGTCTGTCATGGGCACGATGCCGTGTCGGCCAGACTTGAGCGCCTCGGTGTTGCGGGTGAGCCCTGCACCCAGAGGCGAGATGAGGCCCATGCCGGTGATGGCTACGCGATGAGCTTCGTACATCATGTCATACCTCCATCCACTGCGATGACTTGGCCGGTGACGTAGCTGGCCGCCTGGCTACACAAGAAGCTCACCACGTGTGCGACCTCCTCTGGCTTACCGAGGCGACCCATGGGGATCATGGGCAAAATATGCTCAACCGGCGCTGTCTTTGCCATTTCGGACTCGATGAGGCCGGGTGCGACGGCGTTCACCGTCACGTTGCGTTTGGCAAATTCTTTACTGAGCGCTTTGGTAGCGCCAATCAAACCGGCCTTGGCGGCGGAGTAGTTGGTTTGGCCACGGTTGCCCATGATGCCCGAGACGCTGGCGATGTTGACGATGCGGCCAAAGCGTCGTCGTGCCATCGGCATGACCAGCTGTCGCGTGATGTTGAAGAACCCGTCCAGCGTGGTGCGGGTGACCAAGGTCCAGTCCGCGAGCTCGAGCGCTGGCAACGGCGCGTCTCTGGTTACTCCAGCGTTGTTGACCAAGACGTTGATGGCACACTCCGTGACCAACGGGGCCAGGGCCGCCTGCACTTGCTCCGCATCGCACACGTCAAACTGCACCAGCGACGCGCGTCGGCCCAGTGCGCTGATTTGCGCGGCGACCTCTTGGGCTGCGCCGAGCGAGCGATTGTAGTGAATGAGGACGTCGTAGCCGTCTTTGGCCAGCCCGGTGGCGATGGCAGCGCCCAAGCTGCCGCTCCCACCGGTGACCAGTGCCCAACCCTTAGTTGCCTGGTTCATGGACCGTGAGGCTCCCTGTGGCGATGAGGTTGTTGTTCGTCATGTCGATCACGGTACAGTTGAAGCTGCCGCTCGCGCGGTCGACCCAGACGGGCACCGCGGTGACGCGCATATCCGCGGCGTTCTTCACTTTTGCAGCGTGAAAGTCAACTTTGCGGATTCCGATGATGAAACCCACCTGGGGCGCGCGGCCCTCGCTGCGTTTTTTGGCTCCGACAAACGCACCGACGGCTTGGGCCATCCATTCGGTAGTGACGACCGCGTCCACGCCGTCCGCGTCCGCGAAGAGGTCATTGGCCTTGGCGTCGACCGCACAGCTGATGTGCTGATCATCGAAGGCGAGCACCTCCTTCAACAACAAGAGCGGGGGACGATGCGGCAAGAGCTCCACGATTGGCGGAAACGGGGTCGCGCTGGCCGCTTGTTCCGGTAGGCGAACCAGCAGCTCCCACGGGCTGTGCGGTCTCCGGCGGCGCACCTTCGCGCTGCCATGGGAATCGCCATTGAGCAGCCACGCGACCAGCCCAGCTGCCTCGCCGCAGATGTGACCAGAAAGGGCTGTTGGAACGTCGATGACGGTGGCGGTGCAGTGATCCGCCACAGGCCGCGGGACGACTTCGAGCAGCGCGCCCTGCCCGGGGAGGGCGGGGTGGGAAAGGACGAACGCAGCGACGGCTGAGGCAAACGGGTTGAGACCCAGCTCAGTGGGCGGTGTTTCGTCACCGACCAAGACCAAGATCTCAGGGCAGTGCTCGGGGTCCAAATACGACATGCCCTCCACGAGCGAGGCGAACAACGTGTCGTCGCCACCTGCGATGGAGGAGCTGGGAGCGTGATTCTTGAGTGCGATGCTGAGCACGCCGGCGGTGGTGTTGTGAACACTGCCTTGAAAGGCCAACGGCGAGGCGTCGTTGTTCAAGAACAGCTCGATGAGGGCCGTGCTGGTTTGGATTTGACCCAGCGCCGATCCCACGAACATGGGCAGCCGGCTGAGCTCCTCGGCGGAGAGCCCGAGTGAGCTGACGCACTCGGCGGACAGTCGCGTGAGCTCGCTGGCGCGTGCACGCCCGCGGGTACCCAGCAAACTCGTGCCCATAGTCGAGGGATCGAACGCTTTGCCAGCTTGTGGCTGTGAAGTGAGGGGGGCAAGCTCGGGGTGAACGCTGAGCGCCGACATGGCGCGGACGCGCGCTTGTAAGCGTGGCGCCGCGGGCAGAGGGGCTGTCGCGACAGGACGCGTGGAGAGCAGCAGCGAAATATTGGCGCCCCCAAAGGCAAAGGAGTTGCTGAGCACGCTACGCTGCCCAAGCGCGGGCAGTGGAAAGAGCGCGGGCTCGATAGCGCCCGCATTGCACAGCGCAAGGCCCTGCGCCACTTCAGCGGCAATGACAGCCTCAATCGCCCCTGCGGCGCCCAATTGATGGCCAATGAGTCCTTTGGTAGAGCTGGCAGGGACCTGGCCAAATAGCTGCACGATGGCCGTCTGCTCCGCGCTGTCATTGGCCCGGGTGCCCGTGCCGTGGGCATTGACGTAGCCCACCTGTGACGCGTCGGTTTGGGCGCTCTGGAGCGCGGCCGCCATGGCACGCAGTTGGCTTTGTCCGCTGGGATCGGGCGCGGACATGTGGTGCGCGTCGGAGCTCTCCCCCACCCCAATCAGGTTGACTAACGGAGCGCTGTCCCCCTGGTTGCGCTCCAAAAGGAGCCAGGCCCCACCTTCCGCCACGTTCATGCCGCGCCCAGCTTGGTCAAACGGGCGACAGGGCACGTCGGCCAGCACACCGAGCGAGCGGAAGCCGTGGATGGTCATGCGCGCCAACGAATCGATGCCACCCGCCAGCACGACATCACAAATCCCCAACTCAAGCAGCCGCTTTGCCGTGGCCAGCGCCTTGGCGCCGGAAGCACAGGCCGAGGACGTGGCAAAGACCGGGCCGAAAATGCCCAGGACGTCCGCGATGTGACGCGCCGCGGCGTCCATGGCGTGCCCGTCGAGACACGAGTACGAGGCAGGCAATTGGCCATGCTGACGCAGGTGCAGGAGCGCTTCCTCGGTCGAGGCAATCCCACCGGTCGACGTGCCCAGCACTAACCCGACGCGCTCTGCACCCACCCGCGCGACCGCGCGCCTGACTTGGGGCTCGATTTGTCTGAGCACGTGCCACGCCATGCGCAACTGCCGCGTGTCCGGATATTGGGTGAGGGCCGGTGCTGGGGCCAGGTCCGTCTGAACGACACCCACGCACGCAGCGAAGGGCAACGGCCCGAGGTCGGGAGGTAGAGCTGCGCCCTTGCGCAAGCCAGTTTTTCCTTCGACCAAGCCGACGCGCAACGCGTCGCAATGGTCGCCGAGCGCGCTGGTGCAGGCGTATGCAGTGATGGCGACCCCGCTCAAGGTTGAACTAGAAGTGTGGGCTGAGCTGCTCATGGGAGAACGTGGCTTTCCAACTGCGTGATGTCTATTTGATAGCCACGTGCCGCGTGACGCAAGCTGAGTGCGTCAGGAGGGCCCGTGAAGGTCGTGCCATGGGGGTAGTCGATGTCCAGGTGGGTTTTGCTCTGGGGCGAACCAGCGGGTCCGTCGCTCACCTTGCGCAAGATCGTCCGCCCCTTTTGACAGCTGTCTCTGATGGAGAAGCCCCGGTGCGAACTCGTTGTGCACGGCGGAGACAATGGCCACAGGAGCGCGCGCTGGATGTCGAACAGCAAGTACTCAGGTGAGAGCGACATGCGCTGGCTGACGAAAACCTGGCTTTTGACTCCGCGGTCGGTCTGGGTGACGAGGAATAACTTGATGCCCCCTGGCCCCAAACCCAAGACAAAGAACTCCTCTCCGTCATTTTGGACGATGGCTTCCAAATTGTGCGTCTTGCCCTGGGCAGTGATGCGCAAGCCTTGCCGCCACATGAAGTGAGGCAAGTCCCGGGGCAACAGCAACGCGGCGCGGATGGCCGCGAGGTTCGCCTCGTCCTGAGCTGCAAACCGGGACTCTGCGTGTGCGTCGGACGCGGGGGGCGCGGCGGGTCTGCAGGCGAGCATGCACAGCATGGGCAACGATAAGAACAGCCGAAACGTGCTCATGGACTTCCTTTGCGTGCAAACGGGCTGGGCGCAGCGACCACTGCGTAACACAGCGGGGTAGTGACGATCGAGATCAAGGTGCCCAGACCAATCACGATGCCGATGGCCCGGAGCGCCGGTACGTCGGAGAGCCCAAGACAACCAAAGGAAATGAGCGTGGACAAGGCCGCGGATAGTACGCTGGGCCAAGCGTCGGGTCGCCCCTCGCGGTGATGCGTCTCCACCATGAATGTGCCGTAGTCCACACCCATGCTGAGCACGGAGATGGCCGAAAGGTAGTGGAACATGTGCAGGGGCTCCCACGCCTGCACGACAAGCAAGGTCAAGAAGGCCCCCAGCGCCGCGGGTAGAAACGCAGCGAGGGTGGGGCGCAAGCGACGGTGCCGTGACACCACCAAGAGCAGCACCAATCCTACGGCACCGAGCAGAGCCAGTTTGATGTCATGGGTCAGCTGCGAAAAGCTCTTGGCCAGGAAGACTTCGGGTTGGTAGTGAACGACGCGCGGATACTTTCGGAGCAAAGGCTCGAGCTGCGCCGGCGTGGCCGTGACTTGGGTGACGACGCTTGTGCCCTTTTTGCTCTGCAGCAAGAAGGGCCGCACCAAGCTGCTGAGCGGGGAGCCGAGCAGGTCCTGGAGCAGGAGCAGGGGTGAGTCGAGCAGGCCCGGCTTGCCGAGCGGCGTCGCTGCAAACGCGTCCGCGTCGAAATCGGCGGCGACCAGCGCGCTCCTTAGGTCGCGCGCCGTTTGGGGGGCCGCGGCGCGGCGACGATTCTCGGCTTGTTGCTGCTCGGGCAAGTACAGCGCGCTGATGGATCGGTAGCCGGTGATTTGGCCCTGCCGTTCGAGCAGTTCCAGCGACTCTGCCAATTGTGCGCTCTGGGTGAGAGCCGCCTCCACCTCCGGTGCGGTCACCACCAACATGTCCTCGGACAATCCAAGCTGGGAGCGCACGAAGAGATCATCCTGTTTCAGGTGCGCAGGGGAGGGATCAATCGCGTGCGCGTCGACCTGATCGCGGGCCAAGAAGATGGACACGCTGCTCACGGCCAGCGCTACACCGAGCAGCAGGGTGATGCTGCGGGCGTGACGCGTGAGCGTGGGCAGCAGGTGGAGCAGCTGCGCGGCCAGCTGGCGTTGCAGGTGGCCCGGACCGTACCGAACGGGGAGCTCCGGCAAGACGTATAGCGTGGCAAAGAGCGCTGCCAAAAGTCCCGTGACTGCAAACACCCCTACCTGCAGCAGCGCCGTGGCTGAGGTGAGGCCAAAGGCGAAGAACCCGACCACCGTTGCCAGACACCCGAGCAAGAGACCAGGTCGTGCGCGCTCGGCCGCCGCCTTGAGCGTGGATTGATGCAGCGCGGCTTCGTTGAGCAAATGAGATGGATAATCGATGCTCACACCGATGAGGGATGCCCCGAACGCCAAGGTGAGCACATGAACCTTTCCAAACACCAAGAGCGTGCACACACAGCCCACCACGTACGCCACGACCACGGGCAGCATCACGGCCAGGAGCGAACTGATGCTGCGGAATAACCACAGTGCCAAGCCGATGGCCATGACCGTGGAGATGGTGCCGACGCGCTCCATGTCCAGCTTACTCTTGGCCTCGCCGTAGACTTCGAAGGGCAAGGTACCGCTGAGGAGCAGCTCACTGCGCTCCGTGCCTTGATTCGCCCGATCAAAAGCGGCTTGGATGGACGCCCGCAATCGCGCCTTGTCCGCTCCGCTCACGTGGGGCTTAAGTGAGCAGAAGATGAGCGAAAGGCCCGAGGTCGTGACGAATTGCCCATCCACGACGTCCACGCCTGCGGGTTTGAGGCGCGCCAGTCGCTCGATCTGACTGGGAAAGAACAAGAGCGGGTCCTCGATGAGCTGGCCTCGGTACAGCGCCGACTTGGGCCCCATCAAGAACGCTTTGAGCTGAGCCACCCGCTCGGTGATGTACGGCGCCGAGTAGGTGGCCTGAGCTCCGGGCGCGGCGAGGGCGAAGCGCCGCGCGAAGTACAGGTCATGAACGGCGCTCTCGAAGCCCGCGGCAGGACCACGACCGAGCTCGGCCAGCGCGGGGTGCCCGGTCAGGTCCCGGGCAAGTTGCGCGGCAACCCGTCGTGTTTCGGTGAGGCTCTCGGCAGGACAGTCAGCGCGCTTGATGCAGTCCTTGGGCCGGGGCGCGACGGCGATGATCAGCGAGCGCGACAGCTCGCCCGACAGCACATCGCGTGTAAACTTTTGCTCTGCAGAGTCACCAGCCGTCGGCAAAAACGCCCACAGGTCGTTCTGCACCACAAAACGCGTCGTGAGCACGAACACACACCCGATGAGGGCGCACATGAACGAAAGTCCAACGATGAAGCGGCGTCGATTGTCGGCAAACCCCATGTGCAGTGCCGTTCAGACGCTGAAGATGGCCTTCTTTTCGGCCTCACTAAACGCACGGTCGAGCACCAGATCGTGCAACTGGATCACAGAATAGTCGCCGGAGCTCTCGTGCACCTCAAAAGCGGCCAACTGCTTGGGCCGCGCTTGGATCGCGAACTTCTTGATTAGGCTCCGCATCTTTTCGTCTTTGGGGTAGAGTTCGACGCGACACTCGCTCGTGCAGGCCTCGACCTTGATGTCGTAGAGCTTCTCAATCTGCGCGACGTCTCCGGAGAGCAACAACATGATCCCTTGGACCAGGGCGCGCAGCTCCGGACGTTGCTCCAGAGACAGCTCTGTCTTGGGACCATCACCTTCACGGAAGGCAAGGCGATTGTCTTTGGCCACGATCTTTGAAAATGCGGGCTTTTCTACCACACGGGCAAACTGATTGGGCCGTAGATAGGCGAGGTAGCCTTCATTGCGCAGCGGCACCTTGAGTAGCGCGATGTGTTTTTCCTCGACAAAGCGCGCGTACAGACTTTGCGCGCGTCCGTGTGCTTGGAGCACCCGCAGTAGCTCGGGCGGGATGCTGGGCGCCGCGGCTCGAGCCCAGCTGGGCTCGACCAACAGCCCCAGGAGGGCCGCGGTGGCAATGACGAAGTTGCGACGAGACGGGGAGCTGAGCTCCCGCGACGCCGCCCGAATCCGACTGGTGACGGCGTCAGGGGTGACCAGTTGCAGTTTGCCCTGGGCATCCAACGTGACGACGTGGGTGTGCCCTTTGGCGATTTTGGTGCCGTCGTCTTTGGTGATGACAAAGCGCATGTTGAGTCGGTGGTCGATGTCCATGAGCGTCACCTGAGCACGACAGCGGTCCCGGAAACGCAGCGGGTGATAATGCTTGCAGTACGATTCTGATACGACAAAATTGTACGTTCCTTCCTCGACCAGCGAGAAAAGATCGCACTTTTCAAACAAACGCACGCGAGCCAACTCGAAATAGCGAAAGTAGTTGCCGTGCCAGACGATCTTTTGGCAATCGGTATCCGCGAAAGGCACCTCGAAATCGATCGCGCAGCTGGGGAGGGGCAGGGATTCGTCCAAGGGTTCTTCACTCCGGCTCGGGTCACGCGTGCTCGCGGACCAGGCTGTCGCTTTGGGCCCAGGTGTCGAGCACCCATTGAATGTCGGCTTCCATGGCGCGATCACTGTCGTTGAACGGTACATGGGAGCGCAAGACGCGGTGCAGTTGCACAAGGCCCGGCCCGCATTGCTCGAGACCCCGCAGTTCGGCGGCTTGAGCCATGGCCAGGCTGTGGATTGCCGCCACCTGCTCAGCCATGTCGAGGATGGTCAAGCAATCGCGCGCGGCGATTGTCCCCATGCTCACCTTGTCCTGATTGTGATTTTCGGTGCTGCGAGAAAACACACTGGCGGGCATGGTCAGTTTGCACGCCTCAGCGACCAAGGCCGAGGTGGTGATTTGCATCGCCTTGAAGCCGTGGTGGGCGTTGCTGGGTTGTGCGCCGACGAGGTTGGCTGGCAGGCCATGGTTGGTGGCGGGGTGGCAACACAACAAGAGCTGGCGATCCATCAAGTCGGCCACATTGGCCACGCACGTCTTGAGGGTGTCCATGACCTGACAGATGTGGCCACCGTAAAAATTGCCGCCGTGGTAGACGGCCAAGAACTCTTCGGCGCCTGCATCTTCGAAATCGAAGATGGGATTGTCGTTGACGCCGTTGAGTTCGGTCTCGATCGTCTGCCGCATGTGCGGCAATTCATCGAGCAGCACGCCAATGACGTGGGGTGCGCATCGAATGGAGTAGCGATCCTGAATGCGCGGGTTGCCCTGGCGCGTGGGGTGGAGAGCTGCCCTCACCCAAGCCGCACACTTGCGTTGTCCGGGGTGCGGCTTGAGCTCGAAGATGCGGTCGGAGAAGTGCTCTGGGCGCCCACACACTACGTCGCTCACCGCGGCAGTCAGCGTGGAGGCCCAGCGGGCAAGGCGCTCGGCGCGCCGAAACGCGAGCGCCGCAAGGCCGGTCATGGCGCTGGTACCGTTCATGATCGCCAAACTCTCTTTCGGGCGCAAAACGAGCGGCTTGAGCCCCACTGTCTCGAGCGCAGACAGCGCGGGGACGCGCTCTCCGCGGAACCATACGTCGCGCTCGCCACTGAGCACAGCGGCCACGTAGGACAGCGGCGTCAGATCGCCGCTGGCTCCCACGGAGCCCTGAGCGGGGATGACCGGGGTGACGTCGTGGTTGAGTAGGGCCAAGATGCCTTCCACGACCTCGGGCCGCACCGCCGAGTGACCACGCACGAGCGTGGCCACGCGCGCGACCAGAATGGCCCGACCTTCGTGACGGGAAAAGGGGCGTCCCACCCCGCAGCCGTGAAAGCGCACCAAGTTGCGGGCAAGGGCGAGACGATCCGCTTCGGGCACATTGGTCTCACAGGAGTCGCCAAACCCGGTGGTGACGCCGTACACATCGGCCCCGCTGTCGATCAAGCGTTGCAGTTTATCGACACTGCCCGTCAGACGCGCGCGACTTTCTTTGGTCAAGCTGAGCTGGGGGCCACCTTCGGACAATGCGGTCACCAGATCGATGGTGACAGGTTCTTTGCCCAGGGCGTGGGGGCTGGTCAGAGGTTGATTCATCGGAAAGCCATGCCTTTTGGGCCAAGTGACTTGGCCATAAGCCAAGACGCCCGGCGTTCATAACCAATAATCGTAAAAGTTAAACCAGTTCAGGGGTGCCTTGTGGCAGTACTTTTCGATCAGCTGGGCGTAGCGCTGGGCCGCATCTTGGTAAACCTGGCTGCGTTCCTTGCGGCTCGCGGGCGGTACATGTCCCAGGGGTTCGCAGTACAAATCATAGTGGTTGGGGTGGGTATACAGGCCAAATGTAACCAGGATGGGACAGCCCAACTGGGAGGCGAGCGCGTATGGTCCCACGGGCAGGCGCGCCTTGCCACCGAGCAGGTCGACCTCGAGGGTGGGCCCCCCGATGTCGCGATCGCCAAGCAGGGCCACCAGGCAGCCTTCTTCGAGCAGTTGCTTGATCTTGAGCATGTACCCCACCGTGCCCGGCTCTACGTGCACCAGTTTGGTGGAGTTTTCCCCGTACTCGTCGAGCAGGGCGTTGATCTTGGCGGCGTTCTTGAAGTACCCCACCGCGACCAGCCGCAGCCGAACGCGCTCACTGGCGGCCCGCATCGCCTCAAAGCTCCCCAGATGCGCGCCCAGGATGATGGCGCCACGCCCCGCCTGACTGGCGATTTCCAAATGGTGGTGGCCATTGCGCGTGAGGGTGAAGGGCTTGAAGTTGCCCGTAACGAAGAACAAGCGGTCGAGCAACACCTGAGCAAAGGTGTAGAGGTGCAGGTACACGTTCTTCATGCTGGGCGCCGCGCCTACCCGCGTCAGGTACGCTCGGGAATAACCTTTGGCCTTGCGCGCAAAAAGAAAATAATAAAACACCACGCCATGCAGCACCCAGGAGGTCACCGAGCGGCCGAGCGTGTGGCACATCCAGATCAAGATGCGCATGCCCAGGATGGGGCCAACTTCAGGAACTTTTAGCCAATTGGCCATGATCGAGGGCGCGCGTCTCGAGCGCGCGTGCTGCGCGCCGCGCGCGCAGGATCTTGTCGGGGCGAAACAGAAAAAGGAACAAAGACAACGTGAATAGTCGCGTGTGCATCCAGCTGATGCGCACGTTGTCGTAAAACACGTGGAAGTTGGAGACGCCGCCCTGTTCGGCGGTGAGGTAGCGCACGCGCGTGGGCACGTTGACCGCCGGGGTACCCGCCCAGATCAGGCGCACGGCCAGCTCAGGATCGAAGTCCATGTAGTTGCTCTTGGGCAAGACTTGGACCGTGGCGGACACGGGGTAGACGCGAAAGCCGCACATGGGGTCCACAATGCTGCGGCCGAACGTCTCCAGCGTGGTCCAAAAGATGGTGATCTTGCGCGCGTGCAGCCGGCCCTTGGGCACCGTCTCGTCGAACACCGGATACGCCAAGATCACCGCTTGAGGGTGCCGGGCGCTCTCCGCCAGTAGGTCGGGGATGCGCTCGAGCTCATGCTGATTGTCGGCATCGACTTGCAGCGCGTGGGAAAAGCCT
>Ga0315912_10000834_pt1 | contig 45381 bp, 38 predicted proteins | sample VfabasoilMG_FD_204469 | JGI IMG/M metagenome (GOLD analysis project Ga0315912, IMG submission 204469) | Garden soil microbial communities collected in Santa Monica, California, United States - V. faba soil | ecosystem: Environmental > Terrestrial > Soil > Garden | place: USA: California... | reverse complement strand
CCACGGTCGGCTTTGAGCGCGAATCGTTCACTGCGCTCACCGACATCTCCTTCGACTACGCGGTGATGGAACGCGCACCGAACGTGGCGGTGGTGCCGGCCACGTTCGACTGGAGCGACATCGGTTCGTGGCGTTCGGTGGGCGAGCAGCTGGTGCCCGACGAATCGGGAAACCGCACGAGCGGCGAGACGATCCTGGTGGATTCCACCGACTGCCACGTGCGCGCCGAATCGCGCACCGTGGCGACGATCGGCCTGGACGGCGTGACCGTGGTGGAGACGTCCGATGCCGTGCTCATCATCGCGCGCGACCGCGACCAGGACGTCAAGCGCGTGGTCGACGCGCTGCGCCAGCGCCGCCACCCCAGTGCCGACCTGCACCAGACCGTGCACCGTCCCTGGGGCAGCTACACCGTCCTCGAGGACGCCGACGACTGCAAGGTGAAGCGCCTGGTGGTGAAGCCAGGCGAGGTGCTCTCGCTGCAACTGCACCATCGCCGCAGCGAACACTGGACCGTCGTGCGCGGGGTGGCGAAGGTGCGCATCGGCGACGAGGAACGCCTGGTGCGCCAGAACGAATCGGTCTACATCCCGCTGAACACCCTGCACCGCCTCGAGAACCCCACCGACGAGGACATCGCCCTGATCGAGGTGCAATGCGGCGACTACTTCGGCGAGGACGACATCGTGCGTCTCGAGGATCGTTACGGGCGAGTGGTTTGAGTGATTGAGTCAATGGGTTGAGGGTGAGCAGAGTTCCCCTCTCCCCGCTCGCGGGGAGAGGGCAGGGTGAGGGGCGTCCTGCCCCGCACTTCAACGAAGCGCCTGCGGTTGCAATGGCGGGCGAGGTTGCCCCTTATCCGGCCCTTCGGGCCACCTTCTCCCCTGGCGGGGAGAAGGGATCGGTGTTCCCCTCTCCCTGCTCGCGGTGAGACGGAATTGGTGTTCCCCTCTCCCCGCTCGCGGGGAGAGGGCAGGGTGAGGGGCTCCCTGCCCCGCACTTCAGCGAAGCGCCTGCGGTTGCAGTGGCGGGCGAGGTTGCCCCTCATCCGGCCCTTCGGGCCACCTTCTCCCCGTTCCGGGGAGAAGGGCGCACTAGTCTTCACTTCACCCCGTGCATCCCGCGCCGGATCCAAGGCGCGACCAGGAACGCCAGCACCCCGCAACCCACGCCGATCGCCGCCATCACCCAGAACAGGTGCGCGTATTTCGAGGCGGCGTCGGCCATGTTCATCAGCTCGCCTTCCGGCACGTCGATCGCGGCGAGCTTGCCGAACATCGCCGCGAGCGTCTCGGAGAACGCGGTGGCGAGGAACCAGGTCCCCATCATCAGGCTGACCACGCGCACGGGCGCGAGCTGGGTGACGGCGGACAGGCCCACCGGCGACAGGCACATCTCGCCCAGTTCCAGGATCGCGTATGCCAGCACCAGCCACCACACGCTCGCCATGACGCCACCGGCGCCGGCCTCGTTCGCCGCCATAACCAGCGGCAGGAAGCTCAATCCCGCCAGGGTCAGGCCCAGTGCGCTCTTCACCGGCTTGGACGGATCCTTGCCGCGCCGGTCCAGCCAGCCCCAGAGCCAGGTGAACAGTGGCGCGAACAGCACGATGAACATCGCGCCGAGGAAGGTGAGCGAGCCTGCGGTCTGCGGCAGCACGAGGCAGTCGCGCACCAGCAGCACGAGCATGATCACGGCCACGCCCGCGAACAGCGTGCGCGGCGCCGCCGATTCGGGCCGGCGGTCGGACAGCGTGGCCGCGACCATGAAGGCCAGCGGCGCCAGCAGCAGCGAGTAGATCGACCAGGGCGCGTGCCCCATGAACATCCCGAAGTTCGCCAGCATCCCGGTCGTCCAGGTCACGGCCTCGGGCGTGCGCACCAGCGAGGGCACCAGGTCCTTGGTCAGCAGCCGGTCGGTGAAGGTCACCCACGAGCCATAGGTCTGCTCGTACAGCGTGAAGAACACGAGCGCCATGAAGATCAGCGTGATCAGCGAGAGCATCTGGTGGCGCTGCTCGCGCGTGCACTGGGTGCCGATGAACCAGACGAACCAGGAAAGCACCACGAGCATCACCACGATCATCAGCGCCAGTGCGAGCGAGATCTCGCCGCCGAGCGAGAACTTGCCGTTCGCCGCCGCCCACATCAGCCACGCGACCGGCACCACGCCCGCGACCGATGCGAGGTAGATCAGCCACTCGCGCGGCACGCCTGCCACGCGCTGCCTCAGGCGCGTCGCGTCGGGCGGTTCGGCGTGGCCATGCAGGTACTTCTGTCCCCACAGGAACATGCCCAGGCCGAGCAGCATGCCGATGCCGGCCGCGCCGAAGCCGTAGCGCCAGCCCAGCGTCTCGCCGAGGTAGCCGCAGATCAGCGAGGCGAACAGGGCGCCCAGGTTGATGCCGGCGTAGAACATGCTGAAGCCCGAGTCGCGGCGCGCGTCGTCGGGCCGGTACAGCCTGCCCACGATGGTGGAGATGTTGGGCTTGAGGAAGCCCACGCCCATGATGATCAGCGAGAGCGAGAGGTACATCACGCGCAGCGCGCCCTCGTCGCGCACCACGCCCGTCGCGGTCGTGCTCGCCGCATGGCCTTCCACGGCCATGCCCAGGTGCCCGAGCACGAGCAGCAGGCCGCCGAAAACCACGGCCTTGCGCATGCCCAGGTACCGGTCCGCGAGCATGCCGCCGATCACCGGGATGCAGTACACGAGGCCGCCATAGGCGCCGAGCAGGTCGAGTCCGGCGCGATCGCCGAACAGGTGGTACTTGGTGAGGTACAGCAGCAGCAGCGCCTTCATCCCGTAGAACGAGAAGCGCTCCCACATCTCGGTGAAGAAGCAGACGTACAGGCCCTTGGGATGGCCGAGGAAGTCGTCCGATGGCGCGCTCGCCAGGTACGGATTCTCGGTGGTGACGGCGTAGGGGTTGGCCATGCGGGCAGGTCGGGCGCGATCGGGCCGATGAGTGTAGCCCGGCGGGCCCCTTTACAGGTCCGGGACCGCCCGCCTCAGCAGCAGCGCGGCGGACCCTTGGCGCCGTAGCGGGCCAGTTGGCGCTCGCGGAAGAACTCGGCGTAGGGCAGGGGCGTCGCCTCGGGATGGTGCACGCGATGGTGCGCGAGATAGGCCTGGTAGTCGGGCGTGCCGAGCGAGCGCCCGACCAGCGCCTGCAGCCGGGACCATGCGCGCGCCAGTGCCCCGTCCATGGCTCAGGCCCCCGCCGGCAATGGCATGGCCGGCGTCTCGCGCGAGGTGATGTCCGGGTTCCGGTGCGCGGCCAGCGCGGCGCGCAGTCCGGCGATGAACACGATCACCATCACCGCGAGGAACACCAGCGCGAGCGTCGCGTTCACGTAGTCGTTCGTGATCACGCGCTGCATCTCGGCCAGGCTCTTCGCGGGCGCGAGCACCTGCTCCTGCGCGAGCGCGTCGCCGAACTTGCGCGCATGCGCCAGGAAGCCGATCCGCACGTCGTCGCTGAACACCTTCATCCAGGCCGCGGTTCCCGTGCAGGCGAGCAGCCACAGGGTGGGTATGGCCGTGATCGCGACGTAGCGCGTGCGCTTCATGCGCACCAGCGCCACCGAGGCGAGCGTGAGCGCGATTCCCGCCAGCATCTGGTTCGCGATACCGAACAGCGGCCACAGCGTGTTGATGCCGCCCAGCGGATCGGCCACGCCCTGGTACAGGAACCAGCCCCAGCCACCCACGCACAGCGCCGTGGCGAGCACGTTCGCCCCCACCGATCGCGTGCGGCCCAGCGCGGGCGACACGTGGCCGAGCAGGTCCTGGATCATGAACCGGCCCACGCGCGTGCCTGCATCGACGGTGGTGAGGATGAACAGCGCCTCGAACAGGATCGCGTAGTGGTACCAGAACGCCTTCATGCCGTCGCCGCTGAACAGGCGCGAAAGGATCTCGGCCATGCCCACGGCGAGCGTGGGCGCACCGCCCGTGCGCGAGAGGATGCTCTGCTCGCCGATCGAGCGCGCGGTGGCGGCGAGGTCCTCGGGCGTGACCACGAAGCCCCACTGGCTGATCGCGAGCGCGGCCGATTCCACGCTCGTGCCGATCGCGGCCGCGGGACTGTTCAGCGCGAAGTAGACGCCCGGCTGCAGGGTGGACGCCGCGATCAGCGCCATGATGGCGACGAACGACTCGGTCAGCATGCCGCCGTAGCCGAGCAGGCGGATGTCGCGCTCGTTCGCGATCATCTTCGGCGTGGTGCCCGAGGACACCAGTGCGTGGAAGCCCGAGACCGCGCCGCACGCGATGGTGATGAACAGGAACGGGAACAGCGGCCCGGCCCACACCGGACCGGTGCCGTCGACGAAGCGCGTCACTGCCGGCATGCGCAGGTCGGGCAGCACCAGCACGATGGCGATGGCGAGCAGCAGCACGGTGCCGATCTTCATGAACGTGGAAAGGTAGTCGCGCGGGGCGAGCAGCAGCCACACCGGCAGCACCGAGGCCAGGAAGCCGTAGCCGATCAACAGCCATGCGAGCGTGCGGCCGTCGAAGTGGAACCAGGCGGCGAGCGCCGGATCCTCGGCGACGTAGCGGCCGCCGATCACCGAGCCGATCAGCAGCACTGCGCCGATGACCGAGACCTCGAACACCTGGCCCGGCCGGAGGAACCGCACGTAGATGCCCATGAACAGCGCGATGGGGATGGTCATCGCGACCGTGAACACGCTCCACGGACTCTCCGCGAGCGCCTTCACCACGATCAGCGCGAGTACGGCGAGCAGGATCACCATGATGGCGAGGATGCCGAGCGCGGCCACGGTGCCGGCGAACGGGCCGATCTCGGCGCGGATCATGTCGCCGAGCGAGCGGCCGTCGCGGCGGGTGGAGAGGAACAGGATGATGCAGTCCTGCACGGCACCGGCGAACACCACGCCGGCGAGCAGCCAGAGCATGCCCGGCAGGTACCCCATCTGCGCGGCGAGCACCGGTCCCACGAGTGGCCCCGCGCCGGCGATCGCGGCGAAGTGGTGGCCGAACAGGGTCACGCGGTCGGTGGGGACGAAATCGAGGCCGTCGTTGTGCCGGTGCGCCGGCGTCGCGCGCGTCTCGTCGACGCCCAGTGCGCGCCGCGTGATGAACAGCGCGTAGAACCGGTACGCGATCGCGAACGTGCCGAGCGCGGCGGCCAGCAGCCAGATCGCGTTCACCGACTCGCCGCGACCCAGCGCCACGACGGCCAGCCCGGTCGCGCCCGCCACCGACACCAGCGTCCACGCGACGGTGGACATCAGGTTTCCACGCATGGACTGCTCCTCAGTTGCGCGCACTGGCGATCAGGGCGCGGGATCGAACCTGCCTTCGATGCGCATGTCCGTCGGCGCGGACACCGGTTCGTGCTTGCGCAGATACGCTTCCAGCGCCTCGATGTCGCCACCGACTTCCCCGATCCGGGGCAGGGAGACCAGCAGCGGATACGAATCGCCGCCCGCGGCGAGGAAGTTGTTGACCGCGATGCGGTAGGTGCGCACATCGTCGATCGGCTGGCCGTTCAGGCGCACCGAGTCGCGCACGACGCGCGCGCCCACCGGACCCTTCGGATCGATGCGGTACTGGAACCCGTGCGAGACCGAGAGCGCACCTTCGGGCGCCGCCTTCTGCCATTGCTGCTCGAGCAACGCACGGATCTGCGCGCCGGTCGCCGCCAGCACCGTGGTCTTGTTGCCGAACGGGTGCACCGAGTGCAGGTCGCCGAAGGTGACCGAGGAGTCCGCCCGCGGATTCACCGGCAGGTGCTGGCGGATGCCGCCGGGATTCATGAACGCGATCTCCGCGCCCAGGCCCGCGGCCTGCTCGAGCTGCGCATCGGCGGCGAGCCGGCCCATGGGCGAATCGCCGGCGGGATCGCGTGATCGGCGGATCTGGGGCACGGCGAGCTTCGCGATCGGGCGCCCGGCGATCACGGCGGTGCGCGCCTTGGCGTCGCGCACGAGGTCGAGCATCTGCGGATCCTCGCCGTTCTTGGGATCCACGCGATGGTTCTCCGCGCTGGATGCGAGCACCTGGCCATCGGCGCGCGCGAGTGTCAGGTCGATCGTGGTCAGCATGTGGCCGTAGCAGTTCGCCGAGGTCAGGAGCCGGCCCTGGTAGCGGCACAGGTAGTCGCGATGCGTGTGCCCGCTGATCACCACGTCGATCTCGGGATCGAGACGGTCGCTGATTCCCAGGATGGGGCCGGACAGTCCCTGGCACCCCTCGAACTGCAGGTCGGAGGCGGGGATGCCGCCTTCGTGGATCAGCACCACGATCGCCTTCACGCCCGCGCGCGTGAGTTCGGGCATCAGCGCATTGATGCTGTCGGCCTCGTCGCGGAACTCGAGTCCCGCGATGTTCTCCGCGAGCACGATCTCCGGCGCGCCCTCGAGCACGGCGCCGACGAGCGCGACCTTCACGCCATCGATCGTTTCGATCCGGTAGGGGGGGAAGGCGCGTTTGCCACTGTCGCGCTCGAAGACGTTCGCGGCCAGGTACTGGAAGCGCGCACCCTCGAACGGGCGTTGTCCCGGTTCGCAGCCCGGCGGGGCGCAGCCGCCGCGCGTGAGGCGCGCGAGCTCGGCCTGGCCGTGGTCGAACTCGTGGTTGCCGACCGCGGTCGCCGCCAATCCGACCCGGTTCATCACCTCGATCGCCGGTTCGTCGCGCAACAGGCCCGAGCTGAGCGGCGTGGCGCCGATCAGGTCTCCCGCCGCGACCATGAGCGTGTGCGCGCGCCCCTCGCGCAGCCGGTTCGCCGTGTGCGCCAATGCCGCCGCGCCACCCGCCGGCTGCTCCTTCGCATCGCCCCGGTGCACCGATCCATCGACCCGGAACGGACTCGGATCGAGGTACCCGTGGAAATCGTTCAGCGCGATCAGGCGCAAGGGAACGGTCGCGCCCGCGGGCGCCTTGTCGCCGCGCGTCGGCGCATGGCACGACGCGAGCAGGGTGACCGACAGCAGCAGGAGGGTGCGCTTCATGGTTCCGACGATGGGACTGGGGATCGTCGGATCGTCGCAGGATTTCGCGGATCGGTCGAGATCGACAGGCACCCGGACCTCGTAGGAGCGCGCGCCAGCGCGCGAAGGCCGTGCCGGGGCGCCGCATCGGGCAGCGGGTGATCGCGCGCTGGCGCGCGCTCCTACGACCGCCGGACGTCGGGCGATGCCGTCACAGCCACTTCGATCGACGCAGCCAGAGGTAGAGGCCGATGCTCATGGTGATGGTCATGCCGATCACCACGTAGTAGCTGTACTTGCCGGCGAGTTCGGGCATGTGCTCGAAGTTCATGCCGTACCAGCTCGTCATCAGCGTGGGCACGGCGAGCAGCGCGGCCCAGCCGGCGAGGCGCTTGACCACCTCGTTCTGGCCGAAGCTCGCCATGGCGAGGTTCACCGACATCGCGGAATTCACCATTTCGCTCATGGTGTCCGAGGCTTCCTTCACCCGCACCACGTGGTCGTAGACGTCGCGGAAATAGGGCCGCACGTCGTCGCGGATGAGGTTGGGGAAGAAGCGCATGAGCTGATTCAGGATGTCCTGCATCGGCGAGATGGCGAAGCGCAGGGTGACCAGTTCCTTCTTCAGCTCGTACAGGCGCAGCACCGTCTCGCGCTTGAAGCTGTGCGCGAAGATGTCCTGCTCGAGCTGGGACAGCTCCTCCTGGAACTCGCGCACGATGGGCAGGTAGTTGTCGACGATGAAGTCGAACACCGCGTACAGCGTGTAGCTCGGGCCGAGCGCCAGCATCTCGGGCTCGCGCTCGCAGCGTGCGCGCACCGGCGTGTAGGAGAGCGACGAGCCGTGCCGCACCGTCACCAGGTACCGCGGGCCCAGGAACACGTGCGTCTCGCCGAACTCGATCTTGCAGTGCACCTCCTGCGCCGTGTGCAGGGCGATGAACAGCGATTCGCCGTACGCCTCGATCTTCGGGCGCTGGTGCGCGTGGTGCGCGTCCTCGACCGCGAGGTCGTGCAGCTGGAACTCCTCCTGCAGCTTCTCCAGCAGGTCCTCGCTCGGCTCGTGCAGGCCCACCCAGAGGAAGGTGTCGGGCATCTTCAGCACGTCGCTGATCTGCTCGAAGGTGATCGGCGGCAGGCGATGCCCGTCCTTCGAGTACGCGACGCAATTCACCACCATCGGCGACCCGGCCGTGCCGGACGCCGAAAGGCTGGATGCCGCCCCCGCCGAGGGTGCGATCGAGATCTGCATGCGGGCTCCCATCGAGGACGCGCCATGATGCCGCCGGGGAGGGCGGGGGGCAATGGCGGAGATCACTCCATGCGACAGGCCCGTGGCGATGGCGACGTGCGCGATCCGTCCCTCGGATGCGCGTCGGTCTAACCCGGCAAGCTCGGCTCTGCGAGCGAGGGTGGCGCGGCGTACGCGCGCACGGTCGCATTCAGGGTGGGACGACGCAGCCCTGTACCGCGGCGATACTGTTCCCATGCTCCCGTCGCCAGCGCTGGGCCACGAGCTCGGCCTGGCGACGCAGTTCCGGCGTGAGCTGATCGCCGGACTTGGCCAGGTCGATGGAGAAGAACAGGAATGCGCCGGAAGGCTGTTGGTCCAGGCATCCGGCGAGCGCGAGGTCGCGGCCGAACACTGCCCAGGCATAGGTCGCGGCGGCATCGCGGGACTCGCGCGCGTCCTGCACCATACCGATGATGGCGTGCTCGAACCCGAGGAAGGCGGCGCGACGCGCCGTTGCGATTCGTTCTGCGGCGGCGAACCCGGGAATGTCCTTGCACTGGGCACGGAGGCAACTGGCCAACAGACCCAACGCCACCGGATCGTGCTCGGCGGCCCGGCGGAGCACGGCCATGTCGTCGATGTTGGGCACGTACTCCTGGCTGTGGATGGCCTCGAAGAGGCGCCGCGCGCCGGCGTCCTGCACCTGCCACGGAGGCGCAAACGCACCGCCGACCAGTTCGCGCCACGCGTCCAGCGTCGAACTCCAGTCGCCGAGCGGTGCCTCCGTTGGCGGTGGCAACGCGACTCCCCGTTCGGCGATCAATCCCCGCATCCGATCGAGCCCGAATCCCAAGGCCCGGCATTCGGCGCCGCGCGCGATGTAGGCGTCGCGTTCGGCGTCGAGCACCCCGAGCACGAACGATGCATCGCCGCGGCTGACGCGGGTGGACATGTCATTCGAAAAACTCGAAAAGTTCGAGAACTCCTCGTCCGGCGACGTGCAGCCGAGCTCGAGCATCGCTTCCGAGGCCGCGGTGTCTCCCGACAGCGCTCGACGCTCCAGTTCGGGCCAGGCCTCAGCAAGCGGACCCCGCATGAGACCGGCGATCTCCTCGCCGTAGGTCATGCGGTTGTGCTTGTCGACCCATGCCCGTCGTCGAGCATCGAATTCCCGACCAGCCCGGTATCGTGCCCCGGCGCCGTCGCCAGGGGATTGCGAGGCTGGCTGCCGCGATCGCTGCGGTGCGTCGGGTGACGACGGGGCGAGCGCGGCATTGATCTCGTCGGTTCGAACGCCGGTGCGCAACGGCATCGACCCTGGTTGCGCATCGCTGGCAACCGACGCGTCCGGCAATGCGGCGTCCGGCGGTCTTGCGGCATCCACCACGCCGGACCGCTGCTGCGGCCAGCCCAGCGCGAGCATGGCGTACAAGGCAACATGCGCCGAGAGCACGAGCACCAGCACCGGCATTCGATAGCCGGCGGTGCGAAAGTCGCTCATTGCGCGCGTGTCCAGCGATAAACGAGTGCGCACTGGATCGGCAGCCACAGCGCGATCCAGTCCAGGTTGTCCTGCGGGAAGAAGCGGAACACCTTCAGGAACCACGCGAGCGCGCAAGATCCGAGCAGGGCGATGGCGAGCGTGCGATGCCAGGGTTTCGCGCGATGGCCGGCGCGCATCGACATCAGCGTGGCGGGGACGAGTGCGAGCCAGAAGGGGTTGAAGATCAGCAGGTTCTCGTTGCGCCACGCCGCTTCATGGTCGGTGAAGCCCCACAGGCCCGCGAGCAGCAAGCCGGCAAGCCCGAGCGCCAGGGTGAGCACGCTCGCGAGCGCGGCGCCGAGCATGCGCGTGGCCGTGCGTCGTCGCGTGCGCTCCAGGCTGCAGGCGACGAGTGCCCCGGCCAGCAGCACGCCGACGAGCCCGAATCGCCAGCGCCAGTCCGGCGGCAGTTCGTCGGGATCGGTCAGCCGCTGCGGCGAGAGTTCCTCGGTTGCGAGCACCAGCGGCGCTGTGCGCCCGGCCTCGTCGGTCACGGCCAGCTCCGCGATGCGCGCTGAGAGTTCCATGGGGACGAAGGCCTCGTCCCAGAAATCGAGCGGCCGGTCCGTGGCGGGCCCGAGCCCGAGGTGGATGCCGAGGTACAACCACAGGTCCGGCGCGGTCAGGCGCAGCGCGTCGGCACGATAGGTGAATCCGCGCGAGCGGCCTTCGAGTCCGCGCCGGATCGCACCGTCGAGCGCGCCGTCGAGCGCATCGCGCACGCGGGTGGAGCAGTTGTCGCGGAAGTAGTCGTAGCGGTAGCCGGCGTTCTCCGGCAGTGCATTCCAGTCCAGCTTCGCCTTGAGCGCGGCGCCGCGCGCCGGTGTCAGGTTCAGGCGCTGCTCGACGATGCGCCGGCCATCGGCCACGTAGTGGACGAGTTCCTCGCGCGTGGGCCATGCCGCCATGCGGTACTGCATCCGCCCGCGCACGAAGTTCAGCAGGAAGTTGGGCTGCTCGAAATCGAAGATGCCGTAGTTGTAGAGCGTGTCGGTGCCGGCCTCGCGATCGACGATGCGGATCGCATTGTGGCCGAAGCGCTCCCAGTAGAGCTCGCCCGGGCTCACGGTCACGAGCGAGACCACGAGCGCCTCACCCGTCGGCGCAATCGGCGGCTCGAGCGCCCGCGACGGGGCGCAACCGAACCACAGCACCAGCAGCAGGCAGACCCGCGTGAGTGTCACGAGCGGCGGGCGCGCGATGTCAGGCCGCGTCGCGGACCTTGACGGCGAACTGGTGCACGCGCCGGCGATCGGCCTTGGTCACGTGGAAGGTGAAGCGGTCGAGTTCCGTCTCCTCGCCCGTGCGCGGCAGGTGGCCCAGGCGCGCGGTGATCAGCCCGCCCACGGTGTCGAGCTGTTCGTCCGAGAACTCCGCGCCGAAGCGCTCGTTGAAGTCCTCGATCGGGGTCAGCGCGCTGACCGAGAACCGGCCGTCGGGCAGGGGACGGATCAGTCCCGTCTCGGTCGGCGCATCGTCGTGCTCGTCGTCGATGTCGCCGACGATCTCCTCCAGCACGTCCTCGATGGTGACCAGGCCCGAGACGCCGCCGAACTCGTCCACCACCAGGGCCATGTGGTTGCGGCCCTGGCGGAATTCCTTCAGGAGCTCGTTCAGGCGCTTCGAGTCGGAAATGAGCTTCACCGGGCGCAGCAGGCCACGCACGTTGCATGGCGTCTCGCCCTGGGCGAGGCACTTCAGCAGGTCCTTGGCGAGCAGGATGCCGAGGATTTCGTCCTCGTGGTCCCCGGTGACCGGGAAGCGCGAATGGCCCGATTCGATCACCACCTTGAGCACGTCGGCCAGGCTCGCCGTGGCGGACACGGTCACCATCTGCGCGCGCGCCACCATCACGTCGGCGACGCGCTGTTCGGCGACGCCGAGCGCCCCTTCGATCATGCTCAGGGTCTCGCGCGTGAGCAGGCCGTTCGCCTGTGCCTGGCGGAGTTCCTCGAGCAGTTCCTCCCGGTTCCTGGGCTCCCCGGACAGCATGTGTCCGAGGCGGTCCAACCACGATCGTGGCGGGGAACCGGTGGTACTAGGGTCGTCGTTCATCAGCAATTGCGACTGCGTCCTGGTCGGACGGAATCTTCATGGTAGCAAAGGGCCGGGGCGAAACGGCTCAGCGATCGGTATAAGGGTCCGAGATTCCAATTTTTTCAAGGACTTGGATCTCGATCGCTTCCATCGCGCGAGCCTCGGCGACGGTCTCGTGGTCGTGGCCGACCAGGTGCAGCACGCCGTGCACGGTGAGATGCGCGTAGTGCTCGGCGAGCGGCTTGTGCTGCTGCTCGGCCTCGCGCGCGATCACCGGGGCGCACAGCACCAGGTCGCCGAGCAGGGGAATGGGCACGCCGGGCGGCAGGTCGGCGCGGAACGAGAGCACGTTCGTCGCGTAGTCCTTGTGCCGGTAGCGCATGTTCATCTCGTGGCCTTCGGCCGCATCGACGATGCGGATGGAGACCTCGGCCGGCTTGCCGGTACTCGCGAGCGCGGCTTGCACCCAGCGCAGGAAGTCGGCGGGTTTGGGGAGTCCGGCCGGATCGATGCCGTAGTCCACGGCGACGTCGATCGACTGACCGGCTTCGCCGGCGATGCGCTTGGTCATGGACCGAGGGTACACCCTGGACCTGCGAGCGGAAGGCGCGCGCGAGCGGGCGTCTGGGCGCCGGGTCCCTGCCGGGTCAGTCGTCCGCCATCACCGCGGCTTCCGCCGGGTGCAGGCGTGCGCGGATGCGCGCGATCAGCGCGGGGTTGGAGGCGACGAGCACGCGCTCGACCGACGCCGCGAGCAGCGGCAGGTCGGACGCGCTGTCGCTGTAGGCCTGGTCGAAGGGCGGGTGGATGCCGGCGAGCGCGAGGCGCCGGAGCTTCGCGCGACCATTCGCCTGCACGCCGACGACGTAGCCGCCCGCGAAGCGTTCCATGGTCGAGCCGACCAGTTCCGGTGGCGTCGCCAGGTCGAGCTGGCCCAGCAGGTGCATCGCGAGCCCTTCGAGCGCGCCGGTGGCGATCACCACGCGATGGCCGGCCGCGACGTCCCGCACCAGGCACTGGAGCACGGGCTCGATCGGCCGGATCCGGTGCACCGCGCAGAACTCGCGGAGCGCGTCCTCGAACGCGCGGTCGTCGAGGCCCACGGTCGCCAGCCACAGGAACAGCGACACGCCCCGGCGCCGCATGCGCGGCCAGAGCAGCATCGGGAGGCCGACCGGCGCCACCGCGAACGCGGCGAGCCGCCGACGCCAGTCGCGCGCGAGCAGCCAGCGCATGAAGGCATCGCCGCTGTCCCCGCGCACCAGCGTGCCGTCGAAATCGTAGACGACGACGCGGCGCACTGCCGTCACCGGCGCACGGCCTCGCCGTCGCGCTGCTTGCGTTCGTCCTCGGCTTCGTACGCGCGCACGATGCGTTGCACGAGCGGGTGGCGGACCACGTCCGAGGCGGTGAAGAAGGTGAAGCTGATGCCCTCGACGCCGCGCAATACCTCGATCGCGTTGCGCAGGCCCGAACTCTGGTGCCTGGGCAGGTCGACCTGGGTGACGTCGCCGGTGACCACGCAGATCGAACCGAAGCCCACGCGCGTGAGGAACATCTTCATCTGCTCGGGCGTGGTGTTCTGCGCCTCGTCCAGGATCACGAAGGAATCGTTCAGCGTGCGTCCGCGCATGAAGGCGAGCGGCGCGATCTCGATCACGTTGCGTTCGATCAGCTTCGCCACCTTCTCGAAGCCGAGCATCTCGTAGAGGGCGTCGTACAGCGGGCGCAGGTAGGGATCCACCTTCTGGGTGAGATCGCCGGGCAGGAAGCCGAGCCGTTCGCCGGCCTCCACCGCCGGGCGCGTGAGCACCAGGCGCTGGGTGCGGTTCTGGTGCAGGGCCTCGACCGCGCTCGCGACCGCGAGGTAGGTCTTGCCGGTGCCGGCGGGGCCCACGCCGAAGTTGATGTCGTGCGTGGCGATCTTGTGCAGGTACTGCACCTGGTTCGGGCCGCGCCCGGTGATCGAGCCGCGCTTGACCTTGATGCTGATCCCGTGCGCCCGTTCCGCCGCTTCCGCCGCCATGGCCTCGACGCCGGAATCCTGCAGGCGCAGGTTGAGCTTCGCGCCCGTCAGCGCCTCGTGTTCGAACTCGCGGTAGAGCTGCTTGATCAGCTTCTCCGTCAGCTCCGCCTGTCGCGGCGGCCCGATCACGCGGAACAGGTTCCCGCGGTTCGACAGTTCCACGCCCAGGCGCAGTTCGATCTGGCGCAGGTGCTCGTCGAGCGGGCCGGCGAGGTTGGACAGGCGCTCGCCGTCGGCGGGTTCGAGCGCGAAATCGCGCTGGCCCAGGTCGGGATTCATGGACGGTCCGCTGGAGGGGCGTGCCGGGCGGCGGGGTTCACGCGGCGTGCTGGGCATCGTCGATCCGCAGGCGGCCGCGCAGGGAATTGGGCAGCGCCTCGGTGATCTCCACCTCGACGAAGCGGCCCACGAGGCGCTCGGGCGCGAGGAAGTTCACGTGCCGCATGTTCTCGGTGCGCCCGGTCAGTTCCTGCGCGCGCTTGCGGCTGCGACCCTCGACCAGCACGCGCTGCACGCTGCCCACCATCGCGGCCGAGATGCGCTGCGCATTGGCGTTGATCGCGGCCTGCAGGCGCATCAGCCGTTCCTTCTTCACCGCCTCGGGCGTCTCGTCGGCGAGGTTCGCGGCCGGAGTCCCGGGTCGGCGCGAGTAGATGAAGGTGAAGCTCTGATCGAAGCCGACGTCGGCCACCAGTTTCATGGTGTCCTCGAAGTCGCGCTCGGATTCGCCGGGAAAGCCCACGATGAGGTCGGTGGAGATGGAGATGTCGGGCCGCACGGCGCGCAGCTTGCGCAGCTTGGCCTTGTACTCGAGCACGGTGTGGCCGCGCTTCATCGCCGAGAGGATGCGGTCGGAGCCGGCCTGCACGGGCAGGTGCAGGTAGTTCGCGAGCTTGGGCACGCGTGCGTAGGCCTGCACCAGGCGGTCGGTGAACTCCATCGGGTGCGAGGTGGTGAAACGGATGCGGCCGATGCCGTCCAGGCGCGCGATCGCCTCGATCAGGAAGGCGAGGTCGGCCGTGTCGCCGCCCTCCAGTTCCCCGCGATACGCGTTCACGTTCTGCCCCAGCAGGTTCACCTCGCGCACGCCCTGGTCGGCGAGCGAGGTCACCTCGGCCAGCACGTCGGCGAACGGACGGCTTACCTCCTCGCCGCGCGTGTAGGGCACGACGCAGAACGAGCAGTACTTCGAGCAGCCCTCCATGATCGACACGAACGCGCTCGCGCCTTCCTTGCGCGGCGGCGGCAGGTGGTCGAACTTCTCGATCTCGGGGAAGGAAATGTCGACCTGCGCACGATGCTCGCTGCGCGCGGCGTCGATCATCTGGGGCAGGCGGTGCAGCGTCTGGGGTCCGAAAACGAGGTCGACATGGGGGGCGCGTTGGACGATCGCTTCGCCTTCCTGGCTCGCCACGCAGCCACCCACGCCGATCACCAGCCCCGGCTTCTCCTGCTTGAGCGCCTTCCAGCGCCCCAGTTGCGAGAACACCTTCTCCTGCGCCTTCTCGCGGATCGAACAGGTGTTGATCAGGATGACGTCGGCTTCGGCCTCGTTCGTGGTCACCGAGAGGCCGTGCGATGCCGCGAGCACGTCGGCCATCTTGGCCGAGTCGTACTCGTTCATCTGGCAACCGTGGGTCTTGATGTAGAGCTTGCCGGGCACGGGCGCGTCACCTGCGGGCGAACCGGCGATTGTATTGCCGCGGGGCACGCACCGCCACCGGGCAATCGGGGCAAATCGCGGGCGGCGCTTGGCATTTGCGCCGGGGTAGGGGAAACTCCGCGACCATGAGCCTCCTATCCTGCCCCCGTTCCGCCTTGCGCCTGGCCGGCGCCCTGGCCGTGACTTTCGCGCTCGGCGCCATCGCCGGGCCTGCGGTCGCGCGCGGCAGCGGCATCGTCAGCTGGAAGGACGCGAACGGCGTCACCCACTACACCAACGTGCCCGGTGAGGCGAAGCGGGCGCAGTCCGCGGCCGAGGCCGAGCCGTCCGTCACCGCGCTGACCGCCCGCGACATGCGCGCGCATTCGGCCGTGTTCAAGTTCAAGGACGCCACCGGCGTCACGCACTACACCGACAAGCGTCCGGTCGGACGCAGCTACCTGGTGATCAACGTGTACTGCCCGGCCTGCGATCCGCGCTCGCCGGTGAACTGGGACCGCACCAAGCTCAACCTCACCGCGTACACCGATTCGATCCAGGCGTCCGCCACCGAGTACGGCGTCGACCCCGCGCTCGTGCGCGCGATCATCCATGCCGAATCCGCGTTCAACCCCCAGGCCATGTCGCGCAAGGGTGCCCAGGGCCTGATGCAGCTGATGCCCGGAACCGCGTCCCAGTACGGGGTCAGCAATCCCTACGACGCCAGCGAAAACATCCGAGCCGGCGTGCGCCACCTCGCCTCGCTGCTCAAGAGCTACAACGGCGACGTGAAGCTCGCTGCCGCCGCGTACAACGCGGGCCAGGGCGCCGTGCAGAAGTACGGTGGCGTGCCGCCCTACGAGGAGACGCGCCTGTACGTGCAGCGCGTGGGCACCTTGCACAAGCGCTACCAGGTCGGATCCTGATCCAGTCGTGGTAGCGCGGAGTGCGCCGAAGGCGCTCTCCGCGGCCCTGGCGCGTCCCTTCATTGCGACGTACCGGTGGTCCAAGGCTCCGGAGAGCGCGCATGGCGCGCACTTCGGCCTACGAGGGCGATTACCTCCCCGGTATTCGTCGCTGGATCACGCTCAGGGCGAGCTTGAACGGCACGCCCGCGCGCAGGCCCTCCACCTGCACCTGCGTGCCCGGTTTCAGCGACGCCTCGCGGCCGCGCAGGTCGTTCTCGTCCTCGACCTCGGCATCGTTGAACTTCACCAGCACGTCCCCCGGCAACAGGCCGGCCTCGTGCGCGGGACTGCCGCGCAGCACGGCCACGATCGCGACGCCGCGCTGCAGGCCCGATCCGGTGCGGATGGCATCGGTGTACTCGGCGCCCATCCAGCCGCGCGTCACGAAACCCTTGGCGATGATCTCGTCGAGCACGCGCATGGCGGCGCGCGAAGGGATGGCGAAACTGATGCCCTGGGCGCGCCCCACCATCGCGGTGTTGATGCCCACCAGTTCGCCCTCGCTGTCCACGAGCGCGCCCCCCGAACTGCCCACGTTGATCGCGGCGTCGGTCTGGATGAAGTCCTCGTAGGCGGAGACCGACTGCTGGTTGCGCCCCACGGCGCTGACCACGCCCTGTGTCACCGTCTGGCCCATGCCGAGCGGGTTGCCGATGGCGAGCACCACGTCTCCCACGCGCAATTCGCCGTCCATGCGCACGTCCGCGACCGGGAAGCGCTCGCCGTCGATCTTGAGCACGGCCAGGTCGGTGTCGAAGTCCGTGCCCACGACCCGGGCCACCAGCTGGCGACCGTCGGAAAGGCTGACCACGATGTCCTCGGCGCCGAGCACGACGTGGTTGTTGGTGAGCACGTAGCCGTCGGGGCGCACGATCACGCCCGCGCCCAGCGAGCGTTCCAGGCGCCGGCGCGCGTAGGGGGAGATGCCGGCCTGGCGGTCGAGGTCGGGATCGCCCAGGCTGGGCTCGGCCTGGCGCGTCACGACCCGGCGCGTGTCGATGTTCACCACGGCCGGGATCGCGCGCGCGACGGCAGGGGCGTAGCTGCGCACGCCCGCCGACTCGCTGCGCGGTTCGCTCGCCGGCTCGCGGGCCGCGGTGCCGAACCGTTCGGGCCACAGGCGCGTGGCGATGAAGGCGATGGCCAGGCCGACGGTGGCGGCCTGGAGCACGAACAGGGCGGTGGAAAGGGTGCGCTTCATCGGTCCGGGGATCGTGGTGCAGGGCGGCATCTTGCCGATCGCGAGCGCCGAATTGTCGCGCGCTCCGCCGATTGATTAGAATGGTCAGGTTTTGGGGTCACCCTTTCCTGCATTCTGGAGTGCCGATGGCTGACGATACCGTCAACCCGGGCCGGCGTCGCTTCCTCACCACCACCACGGCTGTCGTCGGTGCGGTGGGGGCTGCGTTCGCTGCGGTTCCGTTCGTGAAGTCCTGGCAGCCGAGTGCCAAGGCCAAGGTCGCTGGAGCGCCGATCAAGGTCGACATCTCCAAGCTGGAGTCGGGCCAGATGCTCAAGCTCGGCTCGAACGTGCCCCAGTGGCGCGGCCAGCCGATCTGGATCATCCGACGCCCCGCCGAGCTGCTGAAGTCGCTCTCGGGCGACCGCGACCAGCTGAGGGACCCCGACTCCAGGAACGCGGAGATGCAGCCGGCCTACATCACCGGAGACCATCGCTCGATCAAGCCCGAGCTGCTCGTCCTGGTCGGCATCTGCACGCACCTGGGGTGCTCGCCGCTGTTCAAGCCCGAGCTGGTCCCGCAAAGCTTCGACCCGAACTGGAAGGGCGGCTTCTTCTGCCCCTGCCACGGCTCGAAGTTCGACATGGCGGGTCGCGTGTACAAGGGCGTGCCGGCACCGGACAACCTCAAGGTCCCGCCCTACAAGTTCCTCGACGACAACCACATCGAGATCGGTGTCGATCCCGAAGGGGCGGCCTGAGCCATGGCAGCGACGAATCCCGTGATGCGCGGCCTGAACGGCGTGATGGACTGGGTCAACGAGCGCGCTCCGGGCGCCATGAACTGGTGGAACCAGCACGCGGCGAAGTACTACGCGCCGAAGAACTTCAACCTCTGGTACTACTTCGGATCGCTCGCGATGCTGGTGTTCGTGAACCAGATCGTCACGGGCATCTGGCTCACCATGCACTACAAGCCGAGCGCGGCCGAGGCCTTCGCCTCGGTCGAGTACATCATGCGCGACGTGCCCTGGGGCTGGCTGATCCGCTACATGCACTCCACCGGCGCCTCGGCGTTCTTCGTGGTGGTGTACCTGCACATGTTCCGCTCGCTCATGTACGGCTCGTACCAGAAGCCGCGCGAGCTGGTGTGGATCCTCGGCATGTTCATCTTCCTCGCGCTCATGGCCGAGGCGTTCTTCGGCTACGTGCTGCCGTGGGGCCAGATGTCGTACTGGGGTGCGCAGGTGATCACCTCGCTGTTCGGGGCGATCCCGTGGGTCGGGCCCGACCTGGTGGAGTGGATCCGCGGCGACTACCTGATCGCCGACGCCACCCTCAACCGCTTCTTCGCCCTGCACGTGATCGCGCTGCCGCTGGTGCTGGCGGCGCTCGTGTACATCCACCTGATGGCGCTGCACGAGGTCGGCTCGAACAACCCCGACGGCGTGGACATCAAGAAGAAGAAGGACGCGAACGGCGTGCCGCTCGACGGCATCCCGTTCCACCCGTACTACACGGTCAAGGACCTGTTCGGCGTTGGCTTCTTCCTGATGGTGTGCGCCTTCGTCCTGTTCTTCGAACCCACCATGGGCGGCTGGTTCCTCGAGCACGACAACTTCGTGGAGGCGAACCCGCTGGTCACGCCCGAGCACATCAAGCCGGTGTGGTACTTCACGCCGTACTACGCCATGTTGCGCGCTATCCCCGACAAGCTGTCCGGCGTGATCGTGATGGGCGCCGCGGTGCTGATCCTGTTCCTGGTGCCCTGGCTGGACAGGAGCCCGGTGAAGTCGGTGCGCTACCGCGCGCTGCCCACGAAGATCGCGCTCACGCTGTTCACGATCGCGTTCGTGTGGCTGGGCTATATCGGCGCGAGCCCCGTCTCGGACTTCCTCACGTTCGTCGCGCGGGCCGCCACGGTGGTCTACTTCCTGTTCTTCCTGACGATGCCGGTCTGGAGCCGCATGGGCACGCCCAAGCCGGTCCCCGACCGCGTCACGATGCCGCACTGAGGCCCGCATGAAGCGCATCCTGTCCCAGATCCACTTCATGGCCCTCGTCGTGGCGCTGCTGGTGGGCGTCGCCGGCGGCGCGCAGGCAGCCTCGGCCGGCGGGGCCCTCGAGCCGGCGAACACCGTGCTCGGCGACCGCGCCTCGCTGCAGCGCGGCGCCAAGCTGTTCATGAACTACTGCCTGTCCTGCCACTCGGCCCGCTTCATGCGCTATGCGCGCATGGGCGAGGACCTGGGCCTGAGCGAGGCGGACGTGCAGGGCAACCTGAACTTCACCGGCGCGAAGTACGGCGAGATCATGGTCGCCGCGATGAGCGCCGAGGACGGCGAGCGCTGGTTCGGCAAGGCACCGCCCGACCTCTCGGTGACCTCGCGCGCGAAGGGCGTGGACTGGATCTACACCTACCTCAAGACCTTCTACCTGGACGACAAGCGTCCCTCGGGCTGGAACAACCCGGTGCTGCCCGGCTCCAGCATGCCCAATCCGCTGTGGGACCTGCAGGGAACGCAGCGCGCGGTGTTCGAGCCCAAGCACAAGGCCGCGGACGGCAAGACCGACGAGCCCTGCCATTCCTTCGAAGTGGACGGCCAGTGCCTGGCGAAGCTCGTGAAGGTGAGCGACGGGCGGATGAACGAGGAACAGTTCGATCAGGCCGCGCGCGACATCACCGCGTTCATGCAGTACGTGGGCGAACCGGCCGCGATCCAGCGCCACGCGTATGGCCCCTGGGTGATCCTGTTCCTCGCCCTGTTCACCTTCATCGCCTGGATGCTCAAGCACGAGTACTGGCGCGACGTGCATTGAGCGTCGCATGACCCGCTGCCCCGGCCCCCGGGGCGGCCCGGGTACGGGGCGATTGCTCGCTTTCACCGAATCCTCACATCCCGCTTCCACCGCGGGCAGGCCGCGTGTAGGCTAGAACCACGATGCCGTGGTGCTGTTGGGCGCGTCGTCCTCGGGGGGAATGGGGAGCGGTGCGATGGTGAAGGAATCCCAGGCAAATGGTGCGCTGGCGGCATGGGGCAAACGCAGGCCCGGCGCGGCCGTGCGGGCCCGCACCGTGCTCACGCTGTATTCCGAGCGCAACGGCCTGGAAAGCCATCGGGCACGCCTCGTGCTCGCCGCCAAGGGCGTCGCCTACGAACTCGTGCTGGTCGACGCGGCCAAGCCGCCCGACGACCTGATCGAACTCAACCCGCTGCGCGTGCTGCCGACCCTGGTCGATCGCGACCTGGTGCTGTGCGACGTCAATGTGATCGGCGAGTACCTGGACGAGCGCTATCCGCACCCGCCGCTGATGCCCGTCGATCCGCTGTCGCGCGCGCGCATCCGCCTGGGTGTCGCGCGCATCGAGCAGGAATGGTACGTACCCGCCTTGCAGGCCGTGGGTGCCGCCAAGGCGGCGGCGGACGCCGCGCGAAAACGCCTGCGCGACCAGCTGCTCGCGGCGCTGCCGGTGTTCAAGGCGGCGAAATTCTTCCTCAATCCCGAACTCAGCCTGGCCGACTGCGCGCTGGCACCCCTGGTCTGGCGCCTGCCGTCGCTCGGCATCCCCATGCCGCACGAGGCCCAGGCGATCCTGGACTACGGCGAGCGCATCTTCCGCAGCCCCGGCTACCAGCGCAGCCTGACCGAGGACGAAAAGCTGCTGCGGTCGTCGGCGGCCGGGTGATCCGCGGGGGGCGGATCGCGGACCGGACCTGCATCGCACCGCGCGCTTCCCTCCGGATGTGAAACAATCGCCCGTTCCGCCATCCGGCCCAGCCGGCGGTTCCGCGTCCCCGGCCATGATGACCTCGAACCGTCCCTACCTGATCCGCGCGCTCTACGACTGGATCGCCGACAACCAGCTCACGCCATACGTGCTGGTCGATGCACGGCTGCCCGGCGTGCGGGTGCCCGCGTTCGCGGTGAAGGACGGCCAGATCGTGCTCAACCTCGCGATGCGCGCGGTCACCGACCTGGAACTGGGCAACGAGGTCGTGCGTTTCAAGGCGCGTTTCTCGGGCGTGAGCCACGATGTGATCGTGCCGATTGCCGCCGTGCTCGCGATCTACGCGCAGGAGAACGGCCAGGGCATGATGTTCCCGGCCGAGTCGGCCGGAGAGGGCGAGGCCGGCGCCGATCAGGCGCCTCCGCCGGTGGCCGCGGCGCCCGAGCCCCCGTCCGATCCGACCCCCAAGGGTCCGCGCCTGAGGCTGGTGAAATGAGCGGGTCGGGCCGGATGCCGGGAATGGCGGCGATGCGCGGCGAATATTCCGGTCGCGGGGTCGATGGTTACAATCGTGGGGCGGCGTCGGCAGGCTTGCCGCGGCGATCCGGGGGCGGCGCGTGATCCAGATTTCGGGCTACACCATCAAGCGCGAGATCGGCACCGGTGGCATGGCCACCGTGTACCTGGCCGAGCAGTCCTCGCTCGAGCGCGAGGTCGCGCTCAAGGTGATGAACGCGCAGCTCGCCTCCGATCCGAACTTCGCGCTGCGCTTCCTGCAGGAAGCGCGCACGCTCGCCTCGCTCGCGCATCCGCACATCGTGGCGGTGTACGACGTCGGCACCACCGACTCGGGCATGCACTACTTCTCCATGCAGCACCTGCCCGGCGGGGACCTCATCCGCCGGATCAAGGAAGGCATCGGGGAACAGGAACTGCTGCCGATCCTGACCGGCGTCGCGCGCGCGCTCAGCTATGCGCACCAGCGCGGCATCGTGCACCGCGACGTGTCGCCGGCGAACGTGCTGTTCGACATGAACCTGAGCCCGGTGCTCACCGACTTCGGCATCGCGCGCGCGGTCACCCGCGGTTCGCGCCTGACCAGCGCAGGCGTGAGCGTGGGCACCAGCCACTACATGAGCCCCGAGCAGGCGCGCGGCGGCGACGTGGACGCACGCTCTGACATCTATTCCCTGGGCGCGACCGTGTTCGAGTCGCTGACCGGCAAGCCGCCCTACGACGGCGAGGACGGCTTCGCGATTGCCTACGCGCACGTGTTCGAAGCGGTGCCGCGCCTGCCCGCGGCGGTCTCCCATTGGCAGGGCATCATCGACAAGGCGCTCGCGAAGGACCCGCGCGAACGCTTCCAGAGCATGGACGAGTTCATCGCCGCGCTCTCCCAACTCGGCGGCAGCACGGGAAACATCCCCAAGCCCTTCGTGGATCCGTCCACCGTCGCGATGGCCCGTCCCGTGTTGCCACCCGCGCCCGAGACGCCGGCGAGCCCCGCGACGAAGGTGGCCGAGCCGCTGCCCAAGGCCGCCGCCACGGCGAAGGCCGCAGCACCGGCCACCCCGGCGCAGCCCGCAGCACCGGCGAAATCCGCGCCCACGCCTGCACCGGCCCCCGCGCCCGCCGCCAAGCCGACGCCGACACCTGCACCGCCGTCGACGCCCAAGGCGCCGGTGCGCGAGGCGGTGTCGTCCTCGAATGGCAAGCCGCCGTCGCGGGCCTTGCCGATCGCGCTCATCGTGATCGCGCTGCTCGTGCTTGCCGTGGCCGGCTGGGCCCTGATGACCAAGCGTGGCGGCAGCGACCCCGCGCCGTCCGCCACGACCCCGACCTCGCCGAAGACCATCGCGGCGAATCCGCCGCCGGCACCCGTGCCGAGCGTCGATCCGCCCCCGGCGTCGACCTCCGACGCGCCGGCCATACCCGATCCGAACGATCCGTCGCTGCCACCCGACGGCAGCGAGGTGCCGATCGGGGACGTGCTGCTTGATCCCGCCCAGGAGGCCGCGCTTGCGAAACTCGCCGCGGCGACCACGGTGGTGGATCCGGTCAAGGAGGCGATGCGCCTGGGCACCTACTCGCTCACGCGCGCGAAACTGCTGCCGCCGGGCCTGAACGCGCTGGACCAGTTCAAGCTCGCGCTCCGGCTCGACCCGCGCAACGAAAAGGCGCGCCAGGGCGTGCTGGACGTGGCGGGTGCCCTGTTCACGCAGGCCGAGAAGAAGCTGGCCGAGAACCGGCTCGACGAGTTCCTGGACCTCGCGAAACGCGCGGAGGACGTGGCGACGGGGCTCGCGGCGGATGCGAAGCTGCAGCCGCGCGACGGCCAGGCCGTGGTCCAGCGCATCGTCGATCGCAAGCGCGGCCTGCGCGATGACGCGCTCGCGACCGGTCGCAAGGCGCTCGCGGATTGGGACAAGGCGGGCGCCACCGCCGCGTTCGAGCGGGTGCTCAGGATCGAACCGAGCAACGGAGAGGCCCAGCGCGGCGCGAAGACCGCCGAGCGCGTGGGCGAGGTCGGCTACACCTTCCGCGATGCCGCGGGCGCGGGCGAATCGCCGGAAATGGGCATCGTGTCCGTGGGCGGCCGCAAGCTCGCCGTCGCGCGCAGCGAAACCACCGTCGCCGATTTCAAGCGCTACTGGAGCGCACGCGGCGGCAAGACCCGGGGCGCCGACCGTCCGTCGTGCCGCGACCGCGAATCCATCTTCCGTTCCTCGCGCAGCCGCAACTTCCAGACGCCGTTCGACAAGCCCGAACTCGCGCAGGACGGCGAGCATCCGGTCGTCTGCGTGGCGTCGGCCGATGCCGACGATTTCGCGAAGTGGCTCGCCGCCGAGACCGGCAAGCGTTACCGGCTGCCCACCACGGCCGAACTCGATGCGCTGGGCAAGGCCGCGAAGCCGGGCGCCTGCCGCGCGAACCTCGCCGATGCCCGCTACGCGCGCGTGCTGTCCGAACGCGCCGAACTCGATTGCGACGACGGGTCGGCCGCGACGGCGCGCGTTCGCAGTTACGATGCCGACGGCAACGGCCTGTTCGACATCGCCGGCAACGTGCGCGAATGGGCATCCGACTGCCCCGGCTGCCGCGGGCGCATGGCCGTGGGCTCCGCCTGGCTCACCGGCGTGAACAAGAACGGCGCGGTCCCGCGCGAGAACTTCGACGCCGACGTGTCCACGACCTCGGTCGGCTTCCGCGTGGTGCGCGAGATCGACTGATCCGCCATCGCGGCATCGGTTGGCGTGAGCGTGACCATCCTCCGGGAACGGAACGGGACGACATCGTCCGATACCTGACGCCCGCTTCCGCTCCCCGCACCCGGATGGCCCGCAAACCGGGTCTCCGGGCGCGGCGAGAGTGGCGGGCAGGGCGTGGCGACGCTAAGCTTTGCGCGGTTCGAACCGTCAGGCGCACCGCGGCATGTCGCGCGTCGCCGTCCGGTGGCGGACCTCGGACGCACAAGGGGACCCGATGAAGCTGCTCTTTCCAAATGGCGAACACGCACCGGTCGAGCTCGAACAGGGCGTGATCCGGCTCGGCAGTGGCGCCGCGAACGAGGTCCTGCTCGCCGCGCCGGGCATCGCCACGTTCCATTGCGAGATCGACTGCCGGTCCGGCACGCCAACCCTGCGCCTGGCGGCGGGCGGCGCCAGCGTGATCGTGAACGGGCGCCAGTTGGTCGCGGACGTCGGGCTGAAGGCGGGCGACCTGGTGCTGTTCGGCAAGATCGGCGCGCGCGTCACGGCGCTGGACCTGCCCAAGCCGGCACCCAGGAGCGTACCCGTCGCCCCGGCTGCCGACGACGAGGAGGACGGCCGCACGCGCGTGCGCATGGCGCTGCCGCGCTACGTGCTGCGCGGCGTCTCGGGCACGACCTTCGGCAAGACCTATCCGCTGTACGGGAACATGGTGATCGGCCGCGCCGCGGAGTGCGACCTCAGCGTACCGGGCGAGGAGATCTCCCGCCGGCACGCGCAGATCCGCATCCTGCCCGATGGCGTCGAGGTCGAGGACCTCGGCTCCGCGAACGGCACCTTCATCAACAACAAGCGCATTTCCAAGGCCGTGGCGGTGAACGGCGACGAGATCCGCCTCGACACCGTGCGCTTCATGGTCGTGGCCCCGGGCCAGGAGATGAAGGCGGCGAACCAGAAGAACCCGACCACCGCGCCCGCGCCCCAGCAGTCGTCGTCGGGCGGCGGTTCGGCGCTCGGCACGTTCGGCTGGGTCCTGTTCGGCATCGCGATCGCCGCCGGCGTGCTCGCCGCGCTGAACTGGTACGGCGTGATCCGGTTGTAGCCGAAGCAACGCGTCCTGGTGCGATGTAGGAGCGCGCTTCAGCGCGCGATCTTTTCGCCCTGTGACAAGTCACCGCGGCGACAAAAGATCGCGCGCTGAAGCGCGCTCCTACAACGGATAGGCGGCGTTTCGCAGGGTTCGTGCACGGAGAGGGACGATCGGCTAGCGACCGATCAGGCGCATCGACAGGTCCACGGCGCGCACGTGCTTGGTCAACGCCCCGATCGAGACGAAATCCACGCCGTCCTGGGCGATCTCCGCGAGCCGCTCGAACGTCACGCTGCCCGAGACCTCCAGCGCGCAGCGCCCCGCGGTGATCGCCACCGCACGGCGGCGGTCCTCGCGCGAGAACTCGTCGAGCATGATCCGGTCCACGCCCGCGGCGAGTGCCTGTTCGAGTTCGTCCAGGGATTCCACCTCGATCTCGAGCAGCAGGTCCGGGCGCGCCGCGCGCGCCTGCGCCACGGCCTGCGCAATCGAACCCGCGGCGACGATGTGGTTCTCCTTGATCAAGTAGGCGTCGTACAGGCCCAGGCGGTGGTTCGTGCCGCCACCCACGCGCACCGCGTACTTCTGCGCGAGCCGCAGGCCCGGCAGCGTCTTGCGCGTGTCGAGCACGCGCGTGCGCGTGCCGGCCAGGGCCAGCGCGTGGCCGCGCGTGGCCGTGGCCGTGCCGCTGAGGGTCTGCAGGAAGTTCAGCGCGCTGCGCTCGGCCGAGAGCAGCGCGCGTGCGCGCGCGGCGATCGTGCACAGCACGGACTCGGCGGCGACCTCGTCGCCGTCGCGGCATTGCCACTCGATGCGCGCGTCCGGGTCCAGCGCCCGGAAGCAGCGGTCGAACCAGGCCGCGCCCGCGATCACGGCGCGTTCGCGGCACACCACACGCGCGCGCGCCGGGACGTCGGGCACCAGCGCCGCGCTGACATCGCCATCGCCCAGGTCCTCGGCGAGCGCGCGCGAAACGTCCTGCTCGATCACCGCCGGGGGCGGCAGGACCGGATCGTCGTTCACGCGCCGGGGAAATCGCGCAGCTGCGTGGTGCCGATGCCCTCGTCGGGCAGCATCACCGGAATGCCGTCGTCGACCCGGTAGATCACCTTGCCGTCGCGCGTGATCAACGCCTCCTCGATCGTGCAGGTGACGGCAGTGCCGTTCACCGCCTGCACCTCGCCGCGTCCGATCGCCGCGTTCAGGGCCGCAAGCCGGGTTCGCGACAGGCGCTCCACCGGGGACTTCGACACCGGGCAGCACAGGATATCGAGCAGACGCGCATTCAGGGCCATCGAAGGGGCTCGCTCTCGTGCCGGACGGCACGGGTTCTATAAGATAGACGCTTTCCGGAAGCCGGACCAAGCGTGAAACAGCACAGCAGCCCCGAGGTCGGCATCGTCATGGGTTCGCGCTCGGACTGGGAGACCATGCAGCGCGCGGCGGAGATGCTGGAAACGCTCGGCGTCGCGCACGAGGTGCGCGTGGTCTCGGCGCACCGCACGCCCGACCTGCTGTTCGAGTACGCCGCGGCCGCCGCCGGTCGCGGCCTCAAGGTGCTCATCGCCGGCGCAGGCGGCGCGGCGCACCTGCCGGGCATGCTGGCCGCGAAGACGGCGTTGCCGGTGCTGGGCGTGCCCGTGCAGTCCAAGGCGCTCAACGGCATGGATTCGCTGCTGTCCATCGTGCAGATGCCCGCCGGCATCCCGGTCGGCACGCTCGCGATCGGCCAGGCCGGTGCGGTGAACGCGGGGCTGCTCGCCGCCGCGATCCTGGCGCTGAACGATCCCGCGGTCGCACGCGCGCTGCAGGAGTTCCGCAGCTCGCAGACCGGCCAGGTGCTGGCCCAGCCCGATCCGCGTACGCCGTGAGCCTGTGCGCGGGCATGGGCGTGTCGTGAATCGCCCCACGGTCGGCATCCTCGGCGGTGGCCAGCTCGCGCGCATGATGGCGCTGTGCGGCGCCGCGCTCGGCGTGCGCTTCCGCATCATGGACACGGCGGCCGACGCCTGCGCGGGCCAGGTGGCCGAACTGGTGCACGCCGACTTCACCGACCGCGAGGCACTCGCCGCGTTCGCCGCGTCGGTGGACGTGGTGACCTTCGACTTCGAGAACGTGCCGGCGGCCTCCGCGGAGTACCTGGCCGAGCACGTGCCGGTATTCCCCAATCCGCGCGCGCTGGCGCTGGCGCAGGACCGGCTCGAGGAGAAGCGGTTGTTCCGCTCGCTCGGCATGGACACGCCGGCGTTCGAGGCGGTGGACAGCCGTGATGGGCTCGCCGGCGCGGTCGCGCGCATCGGCCTGCCGGCGATCCTCAAGACCCGGCGCCTGGGCTACGACGGCAAGGGCCAGTTCCGCCTTCGCTCGCCCGGGGATGTCGATGCCGCCTGGGACGCGCTCGGCGGCGTGCCGCTCATCCTCGAGCAGTTCGTGCCGTTCGAACGCGAGCTCTCCGTCGTGGCCGTGCGCGCGCGCAGCGGCGCGTTCGCCGCCTATCCGCTGACGCGGAACTGGCATGCCGACGGCATCCTGTCGGCCAGCCTGTCGCCGGTCGCCGCATCGACAGGGATCGAGCAGGAGGTGGATGCCTTCGCACGCCGGCTGGCCGAGTCGCTGGACTACGTCGGCACGTTCGCCGTGGAGTTCTTCCAGCACCAGGGCCGCTTGCTGGCGAACGAGATGGCGCCGCGCGTGCACAATTCTGGGCACTGGACCATCGAGGGCGCCGAGACCAGCCAGTTCGAGAACCATGTGCGCGCCGTGCTCGGCTGGCCGCTCGGCGGCACCGGCGCGCGCGCGAGCGCGGCGATGCTGAACTGGATCGGATCGCTGCCCGAGCGCGACGCCGTGCTGTCCTCGCGCGAGGGGCATTGGCACGACTACGGCAAGTCCGCGCGCGCGGGCCGGAAGGTGGGGCACGCGACCTGCGTCGCGGCCGATGCACGGACCCTGGCCTATGCGCTCGCGGCGCTGGGTGTCGCGCTCGATCGCGAAGGCCAGGTGGCGCCGCTGCTGGCGGCACTGGGCGAGGGTGCCGAGCGGGCGGCATGAGGCCGCCCGCGTCCGGTCCGTCCGGATGCCGGGGCTTGTGTTCCCCGCGCACGCAACCATCTCGTACCCGCATGCTGTGATCGCGCGTGCGGTGGGTCGAAAGGCGCGCGTCCCGCGCCCGGTCCCCTCTCGACAGGAGCAGACCATGTTCAACGTGATGGGAAACCGCATGGCACGCCTGGACGAGGCGCTGCCGGGGCGCGCCGAGCCGATCGCCACCGCGGAACGCCACGCCGTGCTCGGCACGCCGCTCAAGGGCCAGTACCCCTGCAGCGAGCGCGTCCAGTTCGGCATGGGCTGCTTCTGGGGCGCCGAAAAGAAGTTCTGGTCGCTGCCCGGCGTGCACGTCACCGCGGCCGGCTACGCGGGCGGGTACACGCCGAACCCGACCTACCAGGAGGTCTGCACGGGCATGACCGCGCACGACGAAGTCGTGCTCGTCGTCTACGACCCCGCGCGCCTGCCCTTCGAGCAACTGCTCAAGGTGTTCTGGGAGAACCACGATCCCACCCAGGGATTCCGCCAGGGCAACGACGTGGGCACCCAGTACCGATCCGCGATCTACTGCGATTCCGAGGCCCAGTACGAAGCCGCGCGCGCGAGCGCCGAGCGCTATGCGATCCAGCTGCTCAAGGCGCGCTACGGTCCGATCACCACCGAAATCCGGTACCCGCCGCCGATCTTCTTCTTCGCCGAGGAGTACCACCAGCAGTACCTCGCGAAGAACCCGCATGGCTACTGCGGGATCGGGGGTACGGGCGTGGCGTGCCAGGTAGGCCTGGGCACCTAATGGTCGTGGATTCCCAACGATTCGCGCCAGAATCGGCAACGCGATGACCCGGGGCGGAATCGAGCCCCTTCTTTCGTAGATGCTCCGTTGTTGATCTAGCCTCCTGTGGGAGCGACGCGAGTCGCGATGCACCTGATCCTCGGATCGCCCTGCGGTCGCGACCATGGGTCGCTTCCACAAGGTACTTCGCAGCGCTTTTTTAGCAGGAGCGCGCGGCAGCGCGCGATGCAATCCCGCCCAGGAACCCTTCGCGCCTGACACGCGCTCCTACGGGGGCCGCGGGCCGCGGGGCATCCTGGGTTCCTGGATGCAGAGGTTTCCGCGCTCCGGTGCCGTCACTCGAAGCCGTTGCTGAACACCGCGCCGCTCGCCACTCGCCAGTCGGCGAGCAGCTTGCGGAAAGCGAGCGAGACGGCCTGCGAGGCTTCCGCGCCGGACTGGTTCTTGCGGTTCACGCCATGGCAGCCGTCGCAGGCGCGCACCTCGCCCGGCTGCATCGTGAGCCAGTAGCGTTCGCGCACCACGGGCGTGCCGTCGGGCGCCGTCGATTGCCAGCTCAAGGCGCGCCGCGTGGGTACGTAGGCGGCGACCGAGCCGTCGGCGAAGATCGGCACGCTGCCGGCCGGGCCGTCGGGATTCGGTCCATTCGCGGCGAGCGCGTCGGCATCGTGCAGCACCTGCGCGAGCACGCGTCGCCCGGCCGTGGGATTCGCCGCGCCGAACGTGAGCCCGCGCACCTGGTCGGCCTGGAAGAACTGGAAATGCCCGATGTCGAACAACGTCCCCGTGCCCGTGACCGACTGCACGCCGCCGGGCACGCGCAGGTTCACCGGCTGCTGGCGATCGGCCTTGTCGCGGCTGGTGACGTCGCGCATCACCACCACCGCGAGTCCCCGCGCCGCGAGGTCGGCGCGGAACTGCGCGGGGTCCACGTCCTCGAGCTGGTAGGCCGATGCCTCGGGCGCCGCCGTCGTCTCCGCGCTCGCCGCCGGGATCGCGCGCGGGCGCACCTCGACGGGCGAGAGTTCCCACATCGGGCCGGTGTAGTTCACGAGCACGTCGGGATCCCAGTAGGAGATCGTCCGGACGATGCCGCCGGTGAGCGTGGCGCCGGGCTCGAGGAATCCGCTGGGTCCCGTCGCGAGGGACTTGAGCCGGTACTGGTAGTTCGAGTTCGGCGCGGCGCGCGTGCCGAGGTTCGTCGCGGCGCGCGCCTCGCTCGTGTGCGCCACGATCAACTGGCCGTCCGACAGCGGCAGCACGTTGCGGTAGTGGCCGGTGGCCTCCGGCGGTACGGGAGCGCCGTTGTCGACGAAGCTCGCGGTCGCGCGCGGCGTGCCGTAGGTGACCACGACGTCGGACGGATTCAGCGACGGCGGTGCGTCGAAGCGGATCACCTGCCCGCCGGAGCGGGTGAAGAACTCCGGCGCGTCGATCGCGTAGTAGCGGCCCGGCACGGTGGGGTCCTCGCGCATCATCAGCACGTTCTGCACGCTGTTCGGGTTCGCCCGTCCCGAGGTCGCGCCGAGGAAGGCCTGCTCGGCGCTGTCGCCGGTGAAGCTGCGGTCGAAGTAGCCGTGCAGTTCGTGCCGGCCGATGTGGTTGACGATCTCCTCGCCGGTACCGTCCTGGTTGATCGCCCAGGGGAAGAACTGGTTGATGGTGAACGGGTTCACGCCGCTGCCGTTCACCAGCACGCGCGGTTCGGGAAAGATCTCCGTGCGCGAGGGCGTGGCGATCGCGTCGGCGGCCTCGCTGCTCCAGTTGAAGCAGCCGTAGGGATTGTTCGGTTCGTCGTTCTGCTGGTCGCGCTGCAGGTGGTCCCAGCGCGTGAACAGCACGCGCCCGAAGGAATCCACGATGGGGTTGAACGAGCCCGAGGGCGAATGCTCCATCAGGATCAGCTCGCCCGTGCCCGGGTTCAGGCGCCACAGGCCCGTGTTGCTGAACGTGGACTCGTACTCGTCCCGTTGCGGATACAGGTGCGCCTCGCCGCCGCGAGGGCGGTCGGAGACGAACACGATGCGGTCATCGGACAGGTAGGCCGGTTGGACGTTGTTGTAGTCCGCGGGCTGGTTCTGCACCTTGGTGATCGCGGCCGATTCGCCCAGGCCCAGGCCCGTGACCTCGTACAGCTGCCAGCGATAGGGCTTGAGTTCGAACTGCTTGGCCGGCGCTCCGATCACCATCGAGAAGAGGGCCCTGGTCCCCGACCAGTGCATGGCCGGGTCGCGCACGGCGATGGCGTTGTGGTCCTGGAAGCCGTTCGCGCCCGTCGTGCCGTAGCCGGCCTCCTGGGTGAGGTTGCGCAGCGTGCCGTCGGGATAGCGGACATGCAGGTCCCCGCCGCGCCCGGCCACGGCGACGCCGGCGAGATGGTTCGCGAACGTCGAGCCCACCGTGGCGAAGTCGTTCGGGATCGGGAAATGCGTGGCGAACAGGATCGGGTAGGGCGTGGCGGTCGCGGCTTTCCCGGCAGCGTCGGCCGCGGGGACGGATGCCGGGGCCGCGGCGTATCCAGCCATCGAGAGCATCGCGGCCGCCAGGAACACCGACGCACGATCCGGTGCCATCGATTTCGCACCCATGCCTATTCCCCGATCCGGGCCCCAGCACCCTAGGACTCCAACGCGGGGAGAACCGTGAACCGAGCCGTCGAACCGACGAGCGGTGCGATGCAGCGACCAGGCGGCGCGACAGTCCGGCGGCCGCGCGGTTCAGGGCTGGATCGCGAGACGTTCCACCCAGATCAGTTCGCACGATCCGCCGCCGGTGTCCGTGCGCGTTTCCGAACTCGTCCAGGTCCAGCCCGAGGTCGGGTGCACGACCCGCACGAGCAGTCCCTGCACCGACACGACGTGGCCCTTGCGCACCTGCGCGAGCGCGCGCGCGACCTCGTCGTTCGCGGGGATCAGGTGCATGTTCGCGCTCGAGACCGCGATTTCGTCGAGCGGAATGGGCGGTTCGGACGTGTACCAGCGGTACCAGCGTCCGGACTGGGAGATGTCGATCTTCTCCAGCACCGCCCCGTCCGACATGCGCCCCCAGCCGAGCGCGAGGTCGGTCGGCGACAGCTTCGACTCCTCGCCCAGGTGGTAGTCCTCGCGCGACAGCACGCGCGCCTTCAGCTCGAAGCGGTGCAGCGGCGTGATCCGATAGCCCTCGTGCTCGAATGCCGCCGCGGCGCCTGCGGAGGATTGCAGCGGAACCTCGGGCGCGAGCACGCCCGGCCCCTGCGCCACCGTGCGCTGGGCGCTGCAGCGCGAGAGCACGAAGAACAGCACGAGGAGGAGCAGCAGCAGGCGCACCAGGACATGGCCGTGCGCGGGGATTGCGGGTGCGGTGCCGGGTCGCATCATGGACGGGATGTCGCTGTCGGCGGACCCGGACGATCTTAGCCAGTCCGCCGCAGACCGAGCCGACGCAAGGACCCGCGTCGCATCAGTGATTGCGCGCGCCCTTCCCATGGCCGCGCGTGGCCTTGGCGGAGCGTCGCCGGGGGGGTGGCTTGGGCGCCTGTGGCGTGCCAGGCATCGGATCAAGCAGGTCGGCTGGCAATTCCCTGAGCGTGGCGGCGAACTTGCGCAGGAAGCCGTCCATGGCGGAGGACTTGCGCCAGACCAGCGCGATCTTCCGCGTGGGTGCGTGTTCGCGGAACGGCAGCAGCCGGATCGAATCCGAACACGGCACCGGCGGCCTCGTCGCGAGCGTGGGCAGCAGGGTCACGCCGACGTGCGCCGCCACCATCTGGCGCAGCGTCTCGAGGCTGGTGGCGCGGAAACCGTCCCGCTCGGTCGCACCGGTGCGGTGGCACACGGCGAGCGCCTGGTCGCGCATGCAGTGGCCGTCCTCGAGCAGCAGCAGGTCGAGCTGCGCGATGTCCTCCACGCACAGCGACGATTGGCGCGCGAGCGGGTGGTCGGAGGGGACCGCGAGCACGAACGGTTCCTCGAACAGGAACTCCGTGCGCATCTGCGCATCGGCGATGGGCAGGGCGAGCACGCCGGCATCGAGGCGTCCGGCCCGCAGCAGGTCGAGGATGACCTCGGTCTTCTCCTCCACCAGCAGCAGTTCGAGCTGGGGGAAACGCGCGCGCAGCGTGGGCACCACGTGCGGCAGCAGGTACGGGCCGAGCGTGGGGAACAGGCCCAGCCGCACGCTGCCGGCCTCGGGATCGAGCGTGCGCCTGGCGAGCTCCCGGATCTCGCCGACCTCGCGCAGGATGGTGCGCGCGCGTTCGGCCACCGTGCGCCCGGCATCGGTCAGCAGCACGCGGCGCGGCGATCGTTCCACCAGCGCCACGCCCAGTTCCTCCTCGAGCTTGCGGATCTGCATCGACAGCGTGGGTTGGCTGACGAAGCTCGCGGCGGCGGCACGCGAGAAGTGCCGGTGGTCGGCGAGGGCGACGAGATAGCCGAGGTCGCGCAGGTTCATGGCCGGGACGTGCTCGCATGGGCGTTTGGGACGCGCCTGGAAGCGTGCGGGCGCCCGCTTATCATTGAGTGAATCTATCAGATTCTCAAGGTCGATCGAGACGGCAGTTGCTCCCTCGTCTCCCGGCGGCAAGCGCATGCGGTGGCGATTGCCTGCGCGCCGCCGCGCTTCCTATGATGGCCGCCCCACTCGCGACAGGCCGGACGGATGAGTGCGCCGAAGAGCAACCTGTTCGCCTCGATCCCCGAACGCAACACCAGCGACAACCTGCTGCGCACCGCCCAGCAGCACCACGTGCAGCTGAGCGCGATGGCGGACCTGAAGGCGAACATCATCATCACGGTCTCCTCGATCGTGCTGACCATGACGCTGGGGCGGCTGAACGACCCCAACCTGCGCGTGGCCGCGATCACGCTGATGGTGTTCACCACGCTCGCGCTGCTGCTCGCCATCCTCGCGGTGCTGCCGAAGTACCGGCCGCTGCGCGTGGGGCCCGATTCGCTGCCGCCCGCCTTCAATGTGATGTTCTTCGGCCACTTCGCCGAGCTCGATCGAGACAGGTTCCTGTCCGAGATCGCCAAGGCGCTGCAGCCCGACGGCTCGCCGTACGAGGTCGAAGCGAAGGACCTGTACGCGCTCGGGTACTACCTCGCGCACTTCAAGTATCGCTATCTGCGCCTGTCGTACCTGTTCTTCCTGTGCGGGTTCCTGCTCGCCATGATCGAGCAGCTCGTCGCCGGGATGTTCTAGCCGAACCCCGGCGACGTGCCCGGGACGTTCCTGTCCGGTACCGCAGAGATCCGGCTATCCCCTTGGAGGCAGCATGTTGCGTCGACTCGCCCTCGTTCTGTCCGCGGCATTCATGCTCGCCATTGCGAACCCCGGCGAAGCCCAGGCCCCGACCGCGTGGCCCGCACCGCTGCGAGACTGGGTCGACTGGGTGAAGCACGGGCACGAGTCGGCGTCCTGCCCCGCGCTCGTCGGGCAGGAAGCCTCGGAGGGCGATGACTCCAACGGCAAGCTGTGCGCCTGGCCCGGTGCCCTCGCCATTGCCGCCACCGACACGGGTGCGCGCTTCAGCGGCCGCTGGACGGTGTATGCGAAGAGCGCCGTGCCGCTGCCCGGGGATGCCGACAACTGGCCTCAGGGCGTGCGGGTGAACGGCGCCGCGATGCCGGTCGTGCCCGATGGCCAGGGTCGCCCGGCGGTGTGGCTGGAGCCCGGTACGCATGCGATCGAGGGCTCCATTCCCTGGGTGCGGCGGCCCGAGTCCATTCCGGTGCCGATCGAGATCGCATGGGTCTCGCTGAGCGTGGATGGCGCGGCGATCCAGGCGATCAACCGCGAAGACGCATCGTTGTGGCTGGGCCAGGCGGAGTCCGCGCCGCAAGAAGCCGACGCGATCGAACTGCAGGTCTACCGCCACCTCGCCGATGGCATCCCGGCCATGCTGACCACGCGCATCGACTTCGGCATTTCCGGAGAAGGGCGCGAGGCGTCGTTCGGGAAACCCCTGCCCGAGGGATACGAGCCCGTCGCGCTGTTCGGCGAACTCAACGCGCGCCTGGAGGCGGACGGCACGCTGAAGGTGCAGCTGCGTCCGGGCAACTACACGCTCACGCTCGTGGCGCGCGCGCAGCAGCCGCTGGTCGAGGCCCAGCGACCGCCGCATGCCGAGCCCTGGCCCGACCAGGAGATCTGGAGCTATGCCGGCGATGCGCGCCTGCGCCTGGCGCAACCGCGCGCCGAGCAGCCGATTGATCCCGCCCAGGCCGGCGTGCCGGCCGAGTGGCAGGCGCTGCCCGCGTTCCTGGTCGAGGCCGAGGGGATGTTCGCGCTCGACGAGCGCTCGCGCGGGCTGTCGACCGAGGACCAGAACCAGCTGCAGCTGGTGCGCGAACTGTGGCTGGACTTCGACGGCGGTCGCTATCGCGCGCGCGACCAGGTCACCGGCACCATGGTGCGCGACTGGCGCCTGGACGTGGCCGAACCCTATCGGCTCCTGCGCGCGACCGAGCACGGCGAGGGCGTGCTGGTGACGCGCGGGCAGGACACGTCCCGCTCGGGCGTGGAACTGCGCAATCCGACCGTGAACGTCGCGGCCTCGGCGAGCATCGAGGGCGGCTCGGGCACGCTGCCCGTCACCGGCTGGCAGCAGACCTTCGATTCGGTGAGCACGACCCTGCACCTGCCGCCGGGGTACCGGCTGTACGCGGCCGTGGGCGCGGATCGCGCGGACGGCGCCTGGTTCTCGCGCTGGAACCTGCTCGACGTCTTCGTGGTGGCGGTCGCGACCCTGCTGGCGGGCTGGCTCGGCGGTCGCGTGCTGGGTGCGCTCACCCTGGGCTACCTCGTGCTGGGCTACCAGGAATGGGATGCGCCGCGCGCGGCGCTGTTCGTGGCGATCGTGCTGGCGCTGCTCGTGAAACTGCTGCCGGCCGCCGGTGCGCTCACGCGCAAACTGGGGATCGTGCGCGCGTTGTCGCTGTTCGTGCTCGCGCTGGTCGCACTGTCGTTTGCCGCGGGTGAACTGCGCCTGGCGCTGTATCCGCAACTCGAGCAGGGCTCGCCGTTGCGCGGGGAATACGACTACGCGAGCTCGCTTGGCGGCTCGATGGTCAGGGACATGGTGCCGCAGGCGCAGTACAAGGCCCCGATGGCGCCGCCGCCGCCGCCGGCACCCATGGCCGAGGCGGAACAGAAGCTCGAATCCATCGAGGTCACCGGGTCGCGCGTCAAACGCACCGATGTCGAGACGTCGCAACCGGTATTCACCCTGTCCCGTGGCGATAGCCAGAAGCGGTCCCGGGCGCAGCGCTATGCGAACAACACCCTGATCCAGTCGGGCTCGGGCGAGCCCGACTGGCGCTGGGGCGACGTGCAACTGGCGTGGAGTGGCCCCGTGCTCGCCAGCCAGACGGTGCGCCTGGTGATCTCGCCGCCGTGGCTGACGCGGCTCACGCGCGTGCTGCTCGTGGGACTCATGGCCGCGATGCTGTTCCGGCTTGCGCAGGTCGTGTGGCCGTCGGTGAGCGTGCGCGGGATGCGCTCGGCCGCGGGGCTGGCGCTGGTGATGCTCGCGGTCGGCATCGCGCCGGTCGCGCGAGCGCAGTCCACGCCCAGCGACGAGCTGCTGGAGGAACTGCGCAACCGCGTGCTGGAAGCGCCACGCTGCGCACCGACGTGCGCGCAGCTCGCGTCCGCCGAGGTGATCGCCGAGGGCGACCGCGTGCGCGTCGCGCTCGAATTCCATGCCGCGGAGCGGGTCGGCGTGCCGTTGCCCGGCGCCGAGGCCTTGCTGCAGACCACCAGCCTGACCGTGGATGGCGCGGACGCCGGCGGCGTGCATCGCGATGCGCAGGGGCGCAGCTGGATCCTGCTCTCGCGCGGCGTGCATCGGGTGGAACTGGGTGCGCTCGCGGCGGAAGTGGATCGCATCGGCCTGAGCTTCCCGCTCAAGCCCGCGCGCGTGCAGTTCAGCGGCCAGGGCTGGGAAGCCGGCGGCGTGCGCGACCAGCGCCTGCTCACCGACACGCTGGAGCTGACCCGACTCGCGCGCAAGCCCGGCACCGCCGCCGCGCCCGGCGTGGCGCAGCAGTTCCCGGCCTTCGTGCGCGTGCGTCGCCAGCTCGAACTCGGGCTGGACTGGACCGTGCACACGGTGGTCGAACGCATCGCACCGCGCGACGGCGCGTATTCGGTGCGCGTGCCGCTCATCCCCGGCGAACGCCTGGTCAGCAGCGAGTTCAAGGTGGTCGACGGCGCGGCCGAGGTGCCCTTGGCCGCGGACGCGGGCAGCGTGGGCTTCGAGTCGCAGCTCGACCGTTCCGATTCGATCACGCTCGAAGCGCCGCCGCTCGCGCAGCGCGCGGAGGTCTGGCAGGTCACCGTGGGTCCGGTGTGGCACGTCACCCCGAGCGGGTCGCCCGCCGTGCGCGCGCAGGGTGCGCCGGCGGACAGCTGGGTGTACGAGTTCGACCCGCTGCCCGGCGAGCGCGTGACGCTCGCGGTCACCCGTCCCGAGGCCGTGGCCGGCGGCACGCTCGCGCTCGATTCGGTGACCATGACCAGCGCGTACGGCAAGCGTGCGGTGACCCACGACCTCAACCTGCGCCTGCGCAGCACGCAGGGCGGGCAGCACGTGATCTCGCTGCCCCCGGGCGCGGAGGTGCTGGCGCTTGTCGTCGACAACGAGACGCTGAACCTCAGGCCGCAGGACGGCAAGCTCACGCTGCCCGTGCGTCCCGGCGCGCAATCGGTGTCGGTGCGCCTGCGCGAGACCGACGAGCTCGGCCTCGTCTCGCGCCTGCCCGCGATCGACCTGGGCCTCGCGGCATCGAACGTGCAACTGGTGCTGAACCTGCCCGAGGACCGCTGGCTGCTCGCCAGCGCCGGCCCGCGCGTGGGTCCGGCCGTGCTGTACTGGGGCGAGCTGGCGGTGATGGCGCTGGTCGCGTTCGCGCTCTCGCGCACGCGCAGGACGCCGCTCAGGTTCCACGACTGGCTCCTGCTCGGCATCGGGTTCTCGACCTTTTCCTGGCTCGCGCTCGTGATCGTCGTGCTGTGGCTGTTCGCGCTCGACGCGCGTGCGCGCGACCAGTCGACGATCAGCGACGGCGTATTCAACCTGCGCCAGCTCGGCCTGCTGCTGCTCACCTTCGTCGCGGCCGTCGCCCTGGTGTCCTCGATCCCGCAGGGCCTGCTCGGCACGCCCGACATGCACGTCACCGGCAACGGCTCGACGGCGAACAGCCTGCGCTGGTTCCAGGACCGCATCGAGCACGCGCTGCCCGAGGCGCGTGCGGTCAGCCTGCCGATGTGGTCGTACAAGGTCGCGATGCTCGCCTGGGCCCTGTGGCTCGCGGTCGCGCTCGTGCGCTGGTTGCGCTGGGCCTATGCGAGCTATGCGACCGGCGGCTACTGGCGCAACACGCCGACTGCCGCGCGCGCGCCGGCACAGGCCGCGACCGCGGCCGCGTCGGGCACGGCCGACACCAGTCCGGCCGGATCGGATCCGCCCGCCGAGGGTCCCAAGCCCGGCACGCCGTGAGCATCCACTCGCTCGCCGGTGCCGGCTCGGGGCCCCAGCTGCTCTCGACGCTGTTGCGCGAGGCACGCGCGACGCTGGCCGGTGCGGACGCGCGCGCCGAGATCGAACTGCTCGCCGCGCACGCGTTCGGGCTCACGCGCGCGCAACTCGTGGCCGGCGGCGAGCACCCGGCCGAGCCGAACGCGGCGCAGCGTTTCCGCGAATGGGTCGCCCGGCGCGCGCGCGGCGAGCCGATCGCCTACCTGCTCGGCACGCGCGGCTTCTGGACCCTGGAGCTGCTGGTCACGCCCGCCGTGCTCATCCCGCGTCACGAGACGGAACTGCTGGTGGAACTGGCGCTCGCGCGCATGCCGGCGGGGACCGCGACGCGCGTCGCGGACCTCGGTACGGGCAGCGGTGCGATCGCGCTCGCGCTCGCGCGCGAGCGTCCGCAGGCGCGCGTGGTCGCCACCGATGCGAGCGAGCCGGCACTGGACGTCGCGCGGCGCAACGCGCAACGGCATGCGATCACAAACGTCGAGTTCCGCCACGGGAGCTGGTTCGACGCGGTCGCCGGACGCCGTTTCGACCTGATCGTTTCGAACCCGCCCTACGTGGCCGAGCGCGACCCGCACCTCGGGCAGGGCGACTGCCGCTACGAGCCCGCGAGCGCGCTCGCGTCGGGCGGCGATGGCCTCGACGCGATCCGCCATCTCGTCGCGCGCGCCCCGGCGCACCTGGAACGCGGAGGCTGGTTGCTGCTCGAGCACGGATACGACCAGGCCGGCGCGGTGCGCGAGCTGTTCGATCGCCACGGCGCCTATGCGGATTCGTCCAGTGCCACCGATCTCGGCGGCCACGAGCGCGTGACCGCGGCGCGCCTCAGCGCCGTGGCTTGAGGCCGAGCCGGCCCAGCACGGCGGCGGCGCCCGCGACATCGGCCTCGGGCACGAGCGCGTGGTCGCGCGAGTAGCTCGAGATCACCAGCACGTCGATGCCGGCGCGGCACAGCGCGTCGGTGATGGTGGCGAGGAACCCCACGCAATAGAACGGGTTCGCGCAATCGATCTCGATCCAGCGCCAGCGGTCGCGATTGCGTTCGAGCACCTCGACATCGTCGAGCCCGGCCTCGTCGGTCACCACCGTGGTCTCATCGGGGTCGCGGCACACCATCCGGTGGCGCGTCGGGTCGCCGATGCGGCCGGCCTTGAGGTAGTAGTAGGGCGTCGCGCCGACGTGGAAGGTGCTGTGTTCCAGGACGCGACGGGTGCTTGCGGGGATGTGGTCGTGCATGGGCGGGCGCATCAGCGCGGCGCGTACGCGATGCATTCGAGTTCGACCCGCGCCCCGAGCGCGAGCCCGTTCGCGCCCAGCGCGCTGCGCGCGGGAAAGTGCTTGCCGAAGCGTTCGCGGTACAGGCGGTTGAACGTGGGCCAGTCCTGCATGTCGGCCAGGAACACGGTGCACTTCACCAGGTCGTCCCAGTCCAGGTCGTGGCGCGCGAGCGTGGCCTGGATGTTGTCCAGCATCTGCCGCGTCTCGGGTTCGATGCCGCCGGGCGCGAGCTTGAGCGTGGCAGGGTCGGCGCCGATCTGGCCCGACAGGTACCAGGTGTCGCCTGCCTGTACCACCTCGGAGAACGGCAGCGCGGCCATGGCCGGCTGCGGCGAGGCGTGGAAACGGGGCGGGGTGGGCGCGCCGCGCGTCGCGTGGCAGCCGCTGACCAGGCTGCACAGTACGACCAGCATCGCGATGGCGTGGTGCATGCGCAGGACTCTCCTCGACGGTGCAGGTCCTGGAACCATACCGCAGCGGCAATCGGCCGGTATGCGGCCTGCCGCCGGACCGGCGCCCCGGCCTGCCGCCGCGCGTCCCCGCGCGTGCATCGTCAATCCCCGCCGTTGATGAATCCGCTGATCTGCCAGGTGCCGTCGGGTCCGGCCTTGAAGCACAGTTGCCCCTCGGGCATGGGCTTGATCCGCTGCGCGCCCGCGGGTGCGCACCAGCGTTCGCCGGGCGAGGTGCGGTCGAAGGTGCGCGGGTCGAGGTACTTCCCGAATTCCGCCCAGCCATGGCCCTGGTATTCCGGGCGGAGCTTGCGATCGTCGAACTGGAAGTTCTGGCTGAACTTCTCGCGCGCCGGCGCCTGGGGCTCGTAGCCGCCGCCGAAGTCGCGTTCGATCACATAGTCGGGCGCGAGGTGCCGGTAGACGGCCTCGGCATCCCTGCGCGCCGTCGCGTCGCGCAGGTCCACGAGCAGGCGCCGCAGCGGCTCGGGGGCGTCGGCCAGCGGGACCGGCTTCGTCGCGGTGGCCACGGCCAGGATCGGGAGCAGGAGCAGGGGATTCATGGCAGTGCCTCGGTGGCGAGGGGGCGCGGACGCGGATTTCAGCACGATTCGGGGACCGCCCGGCGCGACCCGGGCCCGGACGGCCCGATCCCGGATGGGCGTCGCGCGACGGACGGCATGCCAGTGCTCGGGGCGGGCAGGGAACCTCGTTGCTTGTCCCGGTCGCGGACGCCGGATATCATCCCCGGCTCTTTCGGGCGCGTAGCTCAGCGGTAGAGCACTACCTTGACATGGTAGGGGTCACAGGTTCGATCCCTGTCGCGCCCACCAATCGATCCGGCCTCCTGCCTCGATTGGATTCCCGATGGCGATTCCTTCCGCTCAGGATCGCATCCTGCTTTGCGACGTGGCGATGATCGGCAACCTCAGGGCATCGAGTCGCTCCCTGTCTGTACCCATCGCGATCGCACCCAACCTTTCGACATCGAGCAGGCCTATCGAGCGTCGATCGGTCGCGACCACGCGGGCCAGTCGCAGCGACGTCAGTACGCGACAGACGGTTTCCGGAGCGAGACCAAGCAGGTTTGCGATGTCCCGGTGAGGGATCGAAAGCGGAAGCCGGTGACCATTCCCGCCCGCGAGCGTCCAGCGCCGGGAAAGCTCGACCAGGAACATCCCCACGCGTTGCAGCGCGTGGGGCCGACCCAGGATCATCACATGGGCACGATGATTTCGCGCCTGTTCACGCAGGCATTGCATTTGCCGCGAGGCGAACTCCGGGTTCGACACGAACAGATCTCGCCACGATGTCGATGCGACCGCACCAACCGTGCAGGACTCCAATGCAATGGTCGTGGCACTGTGCAATTCGCCCGCGTCAGGCAGGTCGATGCCGATCAGTTCTCCGGGCAGGTGATAGGCCACGAGTTGCGAGTCCCCCGAAGGCAGGTCGATATGGGAGAGTATCGACCCGGTTTCCAGCCGGTAGACGGCGCGGCAGGGTGCACCGGTCCGGAACAATACGGCACCGCGTGCGAGTGGTCGTTCCTGCACGGGCGCGCCAAGAGTCGTCAGTTCTTGGTCTCCCGACAGCGACGTGCCATCGGGGAGTCTCCGGAACACGCCCATGCGATGCCATTCCCCGGGCGCTGGTGCGCCCTGGGACTGGCGGGGTTTGCTCAAGGCGGCAGAGTCGATGGCGATCTTTTCCGGATTCGATGCCCGGGCACGGGTTGGCATCCACTGCCACTCTACGCCGGCCGTGCGACCGACTATGTGCGCAAACGCACCCACGCCAAGCGGCGACGGTCCCTAGCGGGCCTGGGGCCGTTGACATCCCCCACGCCCTGAACTAGCTTCCCCGCATCGCGGCCGCCTGCTGTCGCCTGCACCACGGGATCCGTAGTTCGAAAGAACACGACCACCATGACGCGAACCGCCAACCTGACCACCTGAACGCGCGGCGCCACGCTTCCCGACGAAGGGCGCGCTGCGCCCTTTTTTGTTGCCTGAACATCGAGCGTCGCGGCGCCAGGACGCCCCCGCTCGCGAGGATTCCACCATGGTCAATATCACGCTACCCGACGGCAGCGTGCGCCCCTACGAGGCGCCGCCGTCCGTGTTCGAAGTCGCCAGTTCCATTGGTCCCGGCCTCGCCAAGGCCGCGCTCGCGGGCAAGGTCGACGGCAAGCTCGTCGATCTTTCGCACGTGATCGCGAACGACGCGGCGCTGGAGATCGTCACCGAGAAGCACCCCGACGCGCTCGAGATCGTGCGGCATTCCACCGCGCACCTGATGGCGCAGGCCACGCAGCGGCTGTTCCCCGACACCCAGGTCACGATCGGGCCGGTGGTCGAGAACGGCTACTACTACGACTTCGCGCGCAAGACGCCGTTCACGCCCGACGACCTCGAGAAGATCGAGGCGGAGATGAAGAAGATCGCGGCCGACGCGCTGCCGGTGTCGCGCTCGGTGATGGCGCGCGACGAGGCCGTGGCGTTCTTCAAGGCGAAGAACGAGCACTACAAGGCCGAGATCATCGAGGGCATTCCCTCGAACGAGGATCTGTCCCTGTATTCGCAGGGCGAGTTCATCGACCTCTGCCGCGGCCCGCACGTGCCCAACACGGGCAAGCTCAAGGCCTTCAAGGTGATGAAGGTCGCGGGTGCCTATTGGCGCGGCGATGCGAAGAACGAGCAGCTACAGCGCGTCTACGGCACCTCGTTCCTCAACGAGAAGGACCTCAAGGCCCATCTCATGCAGATCGAGGAGGCCGAGAAGCGCGACCATCGCAAGCTCGGCAAGCAGCTCGACCTGTTCCATTTCCAGGAAGAGGCGCCGGGCCTGGTGTTCTGGCATCCCAAGGGCTGGGCGCTGTGGCAGGTGGTCGAGCAGTACATGCGCCGCGTGTACCGCGAGTGCGGCTACCAGGAAGTGCGCTGCCCTCAGATCCTCGACGTGGGCCTGTGGCAGAAGACCGGCCACTGGGAGAACTACCGCGACAACATGTTCGCGACCTCCTCGGAGAACCGCGATTACGCGATCAAGCCGATGAACTGCCCGGGCCACGTGCAGGTGTTCAACTCGGGCCTGCACAGCTATCGCGAGCTGCCGATCCGCTACGGCGAGTTCGGCCTGTGCCACCGCAACGAGCCCTCCGGCGCGCTGCATGGCCTGATGCGCGTGCGCGGCTTCGTGCAGGACGACGGCCACATCTTCTGCACCGAGGCGCAGCTGGAGTCCGAGGTCACGGCCTTCCACGCCCAGGCGATGAGGGTGTACGCGGACTTCGGCTTCAGCGAGATCGCGCTCAAGATCGCGCTCCGGCCGGACAAGCGCATCGGCTCGGACGAGGTCTGGGACAAGTCCGAGGCCGCGCTGCGCTCGGCCCTGCGCGCCTGCGGCGTGGAGTGGCAGGAGCTGCCGGGCGAGGGTGCGTTCTACGGCCCCAAGATCGAATACCACATGAAGGATTCCATCGGCCGCGCCTGGCAGGTGGGCACCATGCAGGTGGATTTCTCCATGCCCGGCCGCCTCGGCGCCGAGTACGTGGCCGAGGATTCCCAGCGCCACACGCCGGTCATGCTGCACCGCGCGATCGTGGGATCGCTCGAGCGCTTCATCGGCATCCTGATCGAACACCACGCCGGTTTGCTGCCGCCTTGGCTGGCGCCGATCCAGGCCGTTTCGATGAACATCACCGATGCGCAGGCCGACCATGTCGAGCACGTTCGGAAAACCCTTGCGAATCAAGGATTCCGGGTCACGGCCGATTTGCGGAACGAAAAGATCGGCTATAAGATCCGCGAGCACACGTTACAGAAGGTTCCGTATCTGCTGGTCGTGGGCGACCGCGAGAAGGCGGAAGGGACCATCGCCGTGCGCACACGGTCCGGGGAGGACCTGGGTTCGATGACCATCGCCCAGTTCGCGGATCGCTTGCGTGCGGAATCGGTGAAGGGCTGACGGCACCGCCGGCTGCCCTTCGTACCATCAGGCCATTGGGAGAAATCGGAATCGTTACCGAGACTAAAGCGACCCGGAAAAACCATGACATCCGGGTCCCGCGCGTGCGGGTCATTGGGGCGGACGGCGAGCAGGTAGGCGTGCTCAGCCGGGACGAGGCGTTGCGCATGTCGGAAGAGCTGGGACTCGATCTCGTCGAGATCGTGCCCACGGCCGATCCCCCCGTGTGCCGCATCATGGACTTCGGCAAGTACAAGTTCGAGCTCCAGAAGAAGGCCCACGCCGCCAAGAAGAAGCAGAAGCAGCAGGAGATCAAGGAGCTCAAGTTCCGTCCCACCACCGACGACGGCGACTACGCGATCAAGCTCCGCAACCTCAAGCGCTTCATCGCCGAGGGCGACAAGGTCAAGGTCACGATCCGGTTCAAGGGCCGCGAGCTCTCGCACACCGAGCTCGGCCTGCAGATGGCGGCCCGCATCGAGGAGGACATCCGCGAGGAGGTCACCGTCGAGCAGCGCGCCCGTCTCGAAGGGCGGCAGATGACCATGATGGTCTCGCCCAAGAAGAAGTAGATCGCAGGGGGCGCCGAGGCGCCCCCTCGCCTTTGTGGATCCTTTGTAGGAGCGCGCTTCAGCGCGCGATCTTTTCGCCGAATGGCCATGTGCCGGCGAAGCGAAAAGATCGCGCGCTGAAGCGC
>Ga0315912_10000833_pt1 | contig 45386 bp, 33 predicted proteins | sample VfabasoilMG_FD_204469 | JGI IMG/M metagenome (GOLD analysis project Ga0315912, IMG submission 204469) | Garden soil microbial communities collected in Santa Monica, California, United States - V. faba soil | ecosystem: Environmental > Terrestrial > Soil > Garden | place: USA: California... | reverse complement strand
GATCGTCCGCTCTGCGCGACCTCTCCGTGTCTGATCTCGGGGCTCAAGCCCGGCACGCATCAGCTCAAGGCGAGCGCGCCCGGTCTGGCGTCGCAAGGGGCGCAGGACGTCGAGATTACCGCCGGTGAAGAGGCCGCCGCGAACATCGAGCTGGCCGCGGCCGAGGCCGACATGGTGGCCGGTGGCTTCCGCATCAGCGGGGATGCGGCGCTGACGTTGTCCGTGGACGAGCGGCGCGTCGGCAAACTGCCGCAGACGGTGTCCGGGCTCTCCAGCGGCAAGCATTGGATCAAGCTCGACCGAGAAGACGGCTCGGCACCGATCGAGAAGGCAGTGCTGATCCGGCCGGGCGAGGTCATCGATGTCGACGCGGCGCCGGCCAAGCGGGACAAGGCGCTGGTCACGATCCGGCTCACCCCCGAGAGTGAAGGCGCTTCGGTCACGCTCGACGACGCCTTCCTGCTCGACTTCCCGGCGGAGCTCGAGCTCGATCCCAAGGCCGAGCACGTCCTGACGGCGACCAAGCCCGGCTACGAGGACTTCACGCTCAACCTCCAGCTCGAGGGCGAGACGGAAAAAGTCATCGACATCGCGCTCACACCGCTCGACGGAGCGAGCGCGCGCCGGGCGCGTCCCGCGGCCAAACCGGCGGCCCTGGTCCGCAAGGCGGCCCCAGCGACCAAGGCGACCGGCAGCGGTGCCGCGCTCGACCCGTCGCAGGGGTTGCTCAACGTCAGCTCGGTGCCGCCCTCGCAGATCATTCTCAATGGCAGGCCGCTCGGCACTACGCCGAAGACCGCGATCGTGGTGCCTGGCGACAGCTTGCAGACGATCGTGTTCGTGCACCCCAAGATGGGCCGGCGGCGCGCGCAGAAGTTCGTCCCCGCCGGCAAAGAGCGCACGGTCTCGATCCGGTTCTGAGCGCGCTACCGAGCGCGCCTGCTACCGCATTCAGCGCGACAGCTGGTCGAGCTTCTTGTGGAAGACGACACGCGGCCGTGCCGGGCCCGCGTAGTCCTCGACCAGGGAGACATCCCAACCCGTGGCCTGATGGAAGGCGATCGAGCCATCGTTGCCGGTGGTGGTGACGGCCTTCATGTGGGAGCAGCCTTGCGACAGGCACTCTTCCTCGAACGCCTGGTAGAGCACCTTGCCCACGCCGCGGCGCCGATAGTCGGGGTGGATGCCCACCAGGTGCACGTAGCCGGTCTTGGGTGGACCAGGGGAGATCAACCCGAAGAGGAAGCCGACCAGGATCCCGTCGTGCTCCACCACGCGTGCACATTGCCCGAGCTCGTAGAAAAACACCGGATGCGCGAGCGCCGACGTGGGTCCTCCCCACCAACGGTCGATCACCTGGACGATGTGGTCATAGTCTTTCTTGCCGAGCGGGCGAGTGATCACTCAGGTCTCCTACGAACGGGGTGTCACCTTAACACGGCGCTAGCCAACGGGTAAGGTCGCGACCTAACGACTATTATTGACCGGTGTGTCCGGTCGCGCGCAGCGGCCAGGCGGTGTAGCTCGGTTCTGGGTATCAGGCCGGCCCGTGCTCTCAGATCCGCCTACACGAGCCACGAACGGCCCGGCGCTCGTTCTGCCTGCGCCCTGGCTGCCACCGGCCCGTGTCCCGCCGCGTGTCCCCGCCGGCGTGTTTTCCGGGACTCTGGCTGGTCTTCGAGCAGGTCCTCGTGTATCTCGCGCGCATGCCAAGCGGCATTCTGATTGCTCCGTCGATCCTGAGTGCCGACCTGGGACATCTCGCGCGCGAGATTGCCGACGTGGAGGCAGCGGGTGCCGACTGGATGCACGTCGACGTCGTCGACGGGCGCTTCGCCCCCCACCTGACGTTCGGTCCCGGTACGGTCAAGGCCGTGCGGCGCGCCACACGCCTGCCGGTCGACGTGCACCTGATGGTGAACGAGCCCGAGCGATATCTGGAGGCCTTTGCCAGCGCAGGCGCAGATTCGCTCACCGTGCACGACGAGGCGTGCCTGCATTTGCCGACGGCGCTGGCCAAGATCCGCAGTCTGGGCAAGCGCGCGGGGGTCGCGCTCAAGCCCGAGACCCCGGTGGAGGTCCTGGCGGGGCTGCTGCCGGCGCTCGATCTGGTGCTGATCTTGTGTGTGAGCCCGGGCAAGTCGGGCCAGGCATTTCAGGAATCCCAGCTGCCGAAGATCGCGGCGGTGCGTGAGATGATTGATCAATCTGGCCTGCCGATCCATCTGGAGGTGGATGGCGGCGTAGCCCCGGAGAACACGGGGCGCATCGTGCGCGCCGGCGGTCGGGTGTTGGTCAGCGGCTCCAAGATCTTCGACGGGGCCGATCGGGCTGCTGCCATCCAGGCGTTCCGCAAGGCCGCCGAGTAACGCCGGTCGAGCTGGGTTTGGGGGCGCCGACGCAGGGCTGGTGTGGGGCGGCACTGGCGCTGGGCCTGTGCGCCGCGCGTTGTGCCCCGAGCCCCGCCGTTCTGCCCGCGAGCAGCCCTGCACCGGTGGCGCTCGCGGAGGCGTCGCCGCCCCCCAGCGATGCGGCGTCGGACCCTCTGCTCGACTCGCTGTCGCGGCAGGTGTCCGCGCTGCGCGGCCCGTGGCTCGGCCCGTTGCCGGAGCTCGTGTTGCTGCCAGAGCCCGAGCTCCGGGCGCGCGCCCTCGAAGAGCTGCGCGGACAATTGCCGGCCGCCGTGCAGCGGGCCCAGGCGCATTTGCTCTGGCGGCTGGGGCTCGTGCCGGCGGACTTCGACTGGCTACCGGCGCTGGAGCGCGCGCTGCGCGGCCGCCTGGAGGCCTTCTATGTGAGCGCGCCGCCCCGCCTGCTAGTAGAGCGCGCGCTGTCGGGCCGGGCCCGGCGCCGCGCCATCGCCCATGAGCTCGTGCATGCGCTGCAGGATCAACGCCATGCGCTGTCGCGCCGGCTCGCGTACGTGCCCGACGGCTGGGACGCCGGTGGCGCGCTGCACACCCTGGCGGAAGGCGATGCGCTGGCCGTGGTGGCTGCGCTGGGACTGGCAGACCCGCCGCAGAGCTCCGGGGACGCCTTCGGGAGCGCCGGGGAGAGTACGGAGTCGGCGCCGTCTGCCGACACTCCCGGTGTCCTGACGCGCTCGCTCGCCGCGCCTTATCTCGACGGTGCGGTCGTGGTCGACAGGCTCACGTCGAGCGGAGGCTTCGCGGCCGTCGACGCACGATTTCGCGATCCCCCGGCGAGCAGCCACGAGCTCTTGCACCCCGACGGGCTCGCGCAGGGAGGCGCCGCGCAGGCTCGCCTGCCGCGGGGGACGGCGCCGGGCCCCGGCTGGCAGCTCACCTACACGGACGTGCTCGGGGAACAAGCCTGGCGCAGCGTGCTCGAGGAGTGGGTCTCGCCGGGCGAAGCGCAGGAGTTTGCGGCAGATTGGCTCGCCGATCGCGTGTCGATGTTCGAGCAGGCCGGCGTGACCGCGCTGCGCTGGGAGTTGCGGTCCAGCGCCGCCGCCCGAGCGGGGGTGCTCGGGGCACGGCTGCGCGCGGGCCTCGGGCTGCCTGCGGGTGACTGGGCGTGCGGTGCTCACCGTGACACCGGTGTGGTTGCGGTGTTGGTGCGCGGCGCGCGCCTGGTGATCGCGTCGCTCGACGCGAGCGGCGCCGAGCGAGCGAGCTGCCGTGACCTCGAGAGGTGGCTGGCCGCTGACTGAGACCCGGGTGCGCGGAGCCTCACCGGTCGTACTGCACCCCGGCCGCTCGCCGTTCCCACTGCACGATCCGTTCTCCGGCGCCGCGCCCCCCGCGGCACCAGCGCCTCGAGCCGGACGCCTCCGAATGCCCGCCCCGCCGGGGAATCCCGTGCCGAATCACGACAGGGTGGGTCGGGGGGCCTCGCTCCGGGACGGGCGCGGCGCCGGGGCTGGCGCACCCCCACGGATAGCTTCCAACCTGCCCGGACATTGGCACGTGCCATGCATACGCCCTGGGTATGTCCTCCCTGCCACCCACCGCTTCCGGCAGCATCCCTCCGCCCAGCCCCGCGGCGCGCTGCCCGGCGCTGTCCGACACGGCGTCGTGGACCGCCCTGCTGGCCGATACGTCTGGCGAGCTGAGCGGCCTGGGCCGGCGGCGCGTGCGGGTGAGGCAGCCGGTGGCGAGCAAGAGCGCCAACCACGAGGGCCTGCGCCTGGTGGTGCAGTCGTACCGCGAGCGCGATGTGTTGGCGGGCCGCCCCATCCCCTATGCGCGGCCGCTGGCGTCTACCCAGCGCGCGGTGAGCGCGGATCAGCTGCGCTTTGGCGTGCAGCTCGATCTCGTCCACTTCGAGGATGAGGACGAGGTCGATGCCGAGGACGTGGTCGTGATCGCCTGGGCCGAGGTGGGCGAACCGGACCTGGATTTCGACGGGCTCGAGGCCCGCCCGCCGCGCTCGGCGCGCTGGGCAGCCGTCGAGCCGCTGTACAGCTGAACGTCGCGCGCCCGTCTCGGCCGGCGCGCTGCCGAACTGCGCCGGACATCCGTACTGGGGGCGAACCAATTGCCCATTTTTCCGGACGGCGTGGGTCACCGACCCCCTCTGTACCGGACGCCGGCGTCGCACACGTGCCAGCGGGCGGCCAGGTCGTGCGCCGCAGTTGTGCCACCCGGGCCGAGAGCCAGCGCGCTGCCGAGTGCCAGCCCGGCACGGGGGGCGACAATGCGCTGTGACGCTTCGGCACGCTGCCGCCGGACCCCTCGGGTCAGTGGCCACGAGCTCTCGTGGAGGTAGGCACGAGTTCTCGCGACGAGCTTGCCGGGGCGGTGGCCGGGCCCGCGAGGAGTCGTGGGCGTGTGCCTGGCCGCGCCCCGAGCGCGAGAGCTCAGGGGCTCAGTTGTAGAGCACCGAGAACATCAGGCTGGCGCCCGCGGAGCTCACCGAGATCTCGTTGTCCTTGGCGTAGATCGCGTCGATGCGCAGCAGACCGCCCATCGACCACTCGGGGGCTACCCAGACGTCCCAGCCGGTCCAGAAGGCACCACCGACGCCGATCGCCGAGACGCCGTCATCGATCTCTCCCACGTCGAACTTGGCGAAACCGAGCCCCGCCGACCCGCCCAGGTGGAACCCGCCCTTCGAATCTGGAAAGCCGTCCACGAACGGCCCGATCGTCAGGCTCAGGATGTTCCCGCTGCCCACGTTGATGTTGTCGTCGTTCTCCCAATCACCGGAGAGCTGGATGCTGCCGATGGCCGCGCCGCCGAGCGTGATGCCCGGAGCGGGACCGGCGCCGATCAGAACATCGTACGTGAACGTCATGCCGCCCGTGCTCGCCTCGATCGGGCCACTGGATTTGCCGGTGAAGAGGGCGCCGACGCCGACATCGACGCGCGTGTAAAAGCCCTCGTGCTGCTGGTAGGTGCGCACCTGCGGCGGCGGCGGTGGCGGGGTGGACAGATCGATCGTCGGTTTGCCCGTGACGTTGATCGTTCCGCTCGCGGGCTCCGGGCTCGCCAGCTCCGTGTCGGGCTCGGCGGGGGCGGCTGCGGGCGCCTGTGCAGACGCCTGCCCAGCGATCGAGAGCGCCAGGGCCAAGCCCGTAAGTCCAGCGCCTGCCTGCGGAACGAACCGAAACCGTGAACCAAGCATGAAAGCCTCCTCGTCGAAAATTCGACCCTGACGCCGGGCGTAGGACATTTCCCCACTGAAACCAAGGGTGGTCGCACCGGCCTCGTCGCTTGGCTTGCAAGCCCGCAGTGACCATGCGACGCGGCTGGGCTGGGTGAGCGAGGTACGCCCACGGCGCGGGGGGCCTGCCCTGCGGGGCCTGACACCAGAGACGAGCGAGCGAGATGCTGACGGACACGGGAGGCCGATTTACTGCGCGGTGGCTGGCGGACGACGCGGACGGGGCGCGGTTTGGACTGGAGCTGAGCACGCCCGAGGGGGTCTGGTCGACCGAGGCGGCGGTAGCGGGCGCGACCGGCGAAGTGACCTGGCGGGACTGGACGGGCTCCGGCGAGCCCCCCGAGTGGCTCGTTCACTATGCGCGTTCTGCGCTGCGCAGCGCCTGGCGAGCGCGCGCCGAGGAGGGCTGGCCCCGGCGCCTCACGCGCTGGCGGGGCGCGCCCGAGGTCCGGCGCTCGCGCTCCGGAGACGGGAGCGACTGATGGGTGACCGTATGCGGGACCTGCCGCCGGTCTCGGGGGTCATCACCTTGCTCACCGACTTTGGTCTGAGCGATCCGTTCGTGGGCGTGATGACGGGGGTCATCCTGTCCGGCTTTGCCGAAGCGCGCGTGGTGGACCTGTGCCATGGCCTGCGCCCGCAGGCGATCGCCGAGGCGTCGTTCTGGCTGGAGCGCTGCTACGCCTGGTTTCCCCGCGGCACGCTGCACGTGGTGGTGGTCGATCCGGGCGTGGGCAGTGCCCGGCGGGTGCTCGCTGCCGCGCTCGGCGAGCACTACTTTCTGCTGCCGGACAACGGCCTGCTCAGCGCGGCGCTGCTGGCCAGCCCCGGCGCGCGGGTGCTCGAGGTGGAGCTGTCGCGCCTGGGTTTGCCGCCGGCGAGCGCGACCTTCCATGGTCGCGATGTGTTTGCCCCGTTGGCGGCGCGGCTGGCGAGCGGGCAGCTCGAGTTCGAGTCGCTGGGCGTGCCGGTCGAGCCCGTGCCGAGCGTGTTGCCTCGAGCCCGGCAGGAGCGGGGATTGGTGGTGGGCGAGGTGATCACGGTCGACCGCTTCGGCAACCTGCTCACCAACCTGGACGAGGCGCTGGCGCGGGGCAGCGCTGGCCGCGTGTTGGTCGCCGGGCGCAGCGTGCCCTGGCGGCGCACCTATGCCGATGCGGCTCCCGGCGAGCTGTTGGCGCTGATCAACGCCTTCGGTGTGCTCGAGATCGCCGAGCGCGAGGGCAACGCCGAACGCACGCTCGGCGTCACGCGCGGCGCCGCGGTCGAGCTCCGGCCCGTGCCGGGGACGCCCGCGGCGTGAAGGCGGGGACGCGGGGCGCGCTCGGCGGGGCGCTCGCGGCAGCGTTCGGCATGGGTACGGCCTGGGGCTTCAGCGTCGACGACGCGTTGATCACGGGGCGCGTGGCAGCGCATCTCGCCCGGGGCCTGGGGTATCGCTTCAACGCGGACGGTCCGATCGTGGACGCGGTCACGCCGCTCGGCTGGGCGTACCTGCTCGCGCCGTTTGCCGGGCAGGGCGCCGTCGGGGCCGTCGCGGCGGCGAGTCTGGCAGGCGGACTCGCCTGGCTCGTGGCGGCCGCCGAGCTCGGCCGCCGCTGCGCCGAGCTCGGCGCCGAGCCCTGCGCGGCCGGCGGCGCGGCAGCCACCCCGGACGGACAGCGCTCCGCGCCGCTGCTCTGCTGGCTCGGCATCGCGCTCAGCCTGCCCCTGGGCGCGTGGGCGGTCGCGGGCATGGAGACCGGAGTCGTGCTGGCGCTCGGCACGGCTGCGCTCCGCCCCGGTTGGTCGGGCGCGGCGTGTGCGGGTGCCGCTGCGGCGCTGCGCCCGGAGCTGGCGCCCTGGGCCGTCGCGCTGAGCTTCGGTCAAGCGTGGGCCGAGCGCGTCTCGCTGCCGCGGCGAGCGCTGGCCGTCGCGCTCGCGCTCGCGCCCGCGCTGACGGTGGCGCTGGTGCGCTGGTTCGTCTTTGGTCGGGCGGCGCCGCTGTCGATCTTTGCCAAGCCCTCCGATCTCGCCCATGGCCTGAGCTACGCGTTCGGCACCCTGTTTCTCGCCGGTCCGCCCTACCTGCTGCTGGCCGGACGCGCCTGGCGTCGCGTGCCGGCGCGCGCCTGGGCGATCGCGCTGGCGTTTGGGGTCCATGTGCTCGTGCTGATCGGCATCGGCGGCGACTGGATGCCGTTCTGGCGTCTCGCCGTGCCGACCTTCCCGGGGCTGTTCTGGGTCGGCGCTGCGCTCGCGGCGCAATCGGGGGCGGTGAGCCACGCGCTGCGCGTGGCGCTGGTCGTGGCGAGCGCCGCGCTCCTGCACTACTACAAGGGCGACGCCACGCGTGCGGTGCGCGCCGAGCAGGCGCAGCGCATCGCCAGGGCCGCGGCGCTCCTGGCCGGATCGGCGCGCGTGGCGGGGGTGGACATCGGCTGGCTCGGGGCCGCCGCGTCGGCAGTGGCAGGGTTGCCGGCGGGCTCGCCGCCGTCCGGCAAGGCAGGGCCGGGCCGGGAGCTGCACGTCGTGGATCTGGCGGGGGTGACCGATCCCGAGGTCGCCTTCCTGCCGGGCGGGCACACCAGCAAGCGCCTGCCGCATGATTTTCTGGAGCGCCGCTCGGTGGACACGTTGGTGCTGCGGCGCGCCGCATCGCCCGCTCGTGCGCCGGCCACGGGAGGGAGCGCTGTCGAGCCCGTCGCCGCTCTGGATCTGGCGGCTGTGGATTGGGTCTACGCCGTCGACCGGCGCGTGCTCGGGCTGCGCGGCGCCGAGCACTTCGCGGTCGTCGGTACGCTTCCGCTCGGCGCAGGCGGACAGTACGTGGTACTGCGTCGCGCGAGTTCGCCGAGCCAGGAGTCGACGCCCTGACCCGTAGTACACCCCGAGGCGCTGCACCCCGAGGCTTTCGCCAGCCGCGTTGCCACGGCTGCGGGCTCACGGTCGAGCTGTGCGTCTGTGCGCTCTGGCCGCCGCTGGCAGCTCCCTTCGAGATCAGCATCGTGATGTCGCCGCAGGAGGCGCGCGCCGCATCCAACAGCGCGCAGCTCGCGTTGCTCTGGCTGACGGGCAGCCGGCGCTACGTGCGCGGGCACGCCGGGCTCAGCGATCCCGGGGAGCTTGCCGCGCGTCCGGGCAGCGCGCTCCTGTTTCCGGGGGGGCGCGAGCGGCAGCCGTTGCCGTCCGCGCCGCCGCTGCACCTGATCGTGCCGGACGGCACCTGGTCGCAGGCCCGCCGCATCGAGCGCAACTGGTTCGCGCCGCACGCTTTGCCCCGGCTGGAGCTCGACCCCACGTTGCCGAGCGTGTACGCGCTGCGCCGCGCGCGCTTGCCGGACCGCCCCGCCCCGGCGCCGAGCGACGCGGCGGGCGGCGCTGGCCAGCCCGCGCTGCCGCTGCCGATCAGTCGGCTGTGTACCTTCGAAGCCATCGCCATCGCGATCGGCCTGCTGGGGGACGCGCCGCTCGCCGACACGCTGTTGCGCCGCTTCGGTGAGTGGGCCCGGCGTGCGCGCCTGATCAAGGCAGGCGGAGCTCCCCGAGAGGCGCCGTGGCCAGCGCCGCTGCCGGCCGAGCTCGTCGCGCACCCCGCCGTCGGCTACCTGTCGGGGGCGCCGCCCGCGCCCGCGCTACCGGGGCCTATCGAAAGCGAGCCCGGCGCGCGCATACTCTGAGGCCATGTCCCTCGACGTCGCTGCAGCGCGCGAGCCCGCTGTCCCGGCAGCCCGGGCCGCCCCCGGGGTGCCCGCCGTGCCTCCCGGCCCCGTGCGCTCGTCCCGCCCGAGCATCGTCTATCGCGCGCTGTGGCTGCTCGCGCTCGGCTTGCTCGTGCCGGGGCTGCGCGTGGGAGCGCTGCTGGACGATTGGTTTCATGCCTACGACGCGCACGCGCAGGCGCCCTGGAGCGAGCGGCTGTTTGGGCTGTACGAGTTTTTTCACGCAGACCAGGTGGGCCTGGCGCGAGCCTATGGGATGTTGCCCTGGTGGAGCGACGATCGGCTCTCGATCGCGTTCTTTCGGCCGCTCTCCAGCCTGTTCGTGAGCATCGATCACCTGCTGCTCGACGGCGCCGGCGTCTGGTCGCACGTGCAGTCGGCAGCCTGGTATGCGCTCGGTGTGTTCGCGGCAGGGCGCGTGCTCGGCCTGTTGTTTGAGGCGAGCATCGCGCGTTGGGCGACGTTGATCTTTGCGCTCTCGTCCTGCCACGTCCTGCCGCTGGCGTTCGTGGCGGCGCTGCACAGCCACGTGACGGCGGTGTTGGTGCTGCTGTGTTTCGAATGCCTGATCCGCGCCGTGAGGACGGGCCGCAGGAGCTTTTCGCTGCTGGTGTTGCTACTGCTGGTGCTGGCGTTCTGCGCCGGTGAAAGCGCGATCGTGTTTCTGCCGCTCGCGTTCGGCTACGTCTGGGCGGAGCGCGGACCGGCTGCAGCGCTGCAACGGCTCGCGCCACACATCGCCATCGCGCTCGCGTTTACCGCCTTCTATTTTGGGTCCGACTTTGGCACGCACCACTCGGGGGCGTATCTGCAACCGGGTAGCGTCGAGTTTTTCCTGCAGGCGCCCGAGCGCTGGCTGGTGCTGGTCGCGGGCTTGCTCGCGGGGTTGCCCCCCGACTTCTGGATGTTCGGGGCCGCGCCCCTGTTGGTGGCGGGTGGCGCGCTCGGTCTGGTGCTGGCGGCGTTCGTCCTGCGCGTGGTGATGGCCGAGCTGGACGTGGCCGCGGCGCGGCGCCTGCTGGCGCTGCTCGCCGGAGCGCTGGTCTCGCTCGTACCGCTCGCCGCCGGCATCCCCGGCGGGCGGTTGCTCGTGCTGCCGAGCCTGGCGAGCGCGGCGTTGTTCGGCAGCGCCGTGCGCCAGGCCGCCCGGGCGTGGGCGGCGGGGAAGAAGGGGAGCGGGTTCTGGCTCGCTGCCTGGGTGGCCGTGTTCGGCATCGGCATGCACCCGTTGATCCGTGTCGCCGTGCCGGCGGACATGGCGCGCATCGGGCACGAGTTGCCCGAGGTGGCGCGCGGCCTCGGTCGGCAGTGCACGGGGGCCACGGCGCTCGCGGTCGGTGTGCCCGACCCCAACCTGACCTATCTGCCGTCGCTGTTTCTATCCCTGCCGCCCGCTGAACGGCCCGAGGTGTTTCACACTCTGTCGATGGCGCCGGGTCGCCATCGGCTCTCGCAGACGGGCCCCGGCCGCTTCGAGCTCGACGTCGAGGGGAACTTCCTGGAGCTGCCCTGGTCGCGCATCTATCGCGACACGCCGCTGTCGGCGGCGCTCACGCGCAGCCTGCAGGGGGTCGAGCTGGAGGTGTTGGAGGCCTCGAGTTCTCGCACCCGGCTCGCCCTACAGCTGGCGCCGGGCTCGCCCGTGTGCTGGCTCACGCTCGACCACGGGGCGTTTTCCCGGCTCGATCCCGGAGCGGGCCGCGCGCTCGACTGGATGCCGTCGCTGCGCCCGCGCTGACTCCTTATCCCCCCTGCCGGGAGCGCCGCATCCCAACGGTACGTGAGCAGCGCCTTGAACACAGCCCAGGATCCGGGAGCCCCGGGCCCGGGCGGCCCGCCTCTGGCTCTGGCCCCGGCTTTGGCCCCGGAGGAGCCCGAGACCTGGGAAAAGTTGGGGCTCGCGGCGCTCTGCGAGGGGCAGCCCGCCGCGGCCGTCCAGTGGTTGCGCCGGGCACGGCAGCACGCGCCACACAGCGCCAGCCTCCTGGTCAACCTCGGGGTCGCGCACAAGCAGCTGGGCGCGCGCCAGGAGGCCATCCAGGCGTATCGGGACGCGCTCGCGTGCGACGCCCGCTGCGCCAGTGCCTGGCTGAATCTGGGTCGCGCGCTGCGCGAAGAGGGTGAGCGAGCGGCGTCGCTGTCGGCGTTTCGCCAGGCGGTGGAGTGTGGGCCGAAGGAGCCCGGGGCCTGGAGCATGTTGAGCAACGCTCTGCGCGAAGCCGGCCAGCTCGAGCCCGCGCGGGCCGCGGCGCGGCAGGCGCTCGCGCTCGATCCTTTCTTCGGCGAGGCCCACCTGAACGAGGGCGTGGCCCTGCATCTCGCGGGCGATCTCGACGCGGCATCGGCGAGCTACTTCGTCGCCACGACGCTGCCGGGCAATCCCGACGCGGCGCGTAGCAATCTGCGCGTGCTGTTGGCCTCCGCGCCGAGCACGGGCGGCTCGCCGGCGTCCGCCCTCGGCCTGGTTCGCCGGCTGTGCGAGGCAGCCACGGACGCTGCGCTGGTCGTGGAGCTCGGGCGGCTCGAGTCGAGTCGACAGCGCATCGCCACGGCGCTGGCTTGCGGCGAGCGCGCTGCGGGGCTGACCCGGAGCGCCGCCGTGTATCGTGAGCTCGGCGTGCAGCTCTGGGGTCTGGGGTACCGGCAGGCGGCCTTGTCCCGGTTGCTCGCCGCGCTCGACTGCGACCCGAGCGATGTCGCGTCCTATCGGCTGGCGGGCAACTGGTTGTGTCTGTCGGGCAAGTTCGAAGTGATCGGCCCCGAGTGGGGGCCGGTGTTCGCGAGCTGCCCGGACGACGTGTTCGCGCTCGTCAACCTCGGCGTGGCGGCGCAGCGCCGGGATCGTCCGAGCCAGGCCGCGCACCTGCATCGACGGGCGTTGGCGCTGAACCCGAACCAGATCGAAGCGCTGCTGAACCTGGGCTCGGTGCTGTCCGACCGCGGCGAGTTCGCAGAATCGAGCGCCCTGTACCGCCGAGCGCTCGAGCTCGATCCGCAGCATTGGGGCATTTTCTCGAACCTGCTGTTCTCCATGCACTTCGACCCCGCGCAGAGCCCGGCCGAGATCTTCGCCGAGCACCAGCGTTTTGGGCAACGGATCGCAGCGGCCCTGCCGCCTCGGGTCCGCGATTTTCAGCGCCGGCGCGATCCCACACGGCGCTTGCGGCTCGGCTACGTCTCGCCGGATCTGCGCCAGCACCCGGTCGCCTATTTCCTCGAGCCGGTGCTGCGCCAGCACGATCCGAGCTCGCTCGAGATCCATTGCTACTCGGACACCAACCTGCCGGACGACGTGACGGCTCGCCTGCAGACGTGCGTGCCCCATTTCACCGACTGCTCGGGCTGGTCCCACGACCAGCTGGAGCAGCGGATCGTCGCTGACGAGATCGACATCCTGGTCGATCTCGCCGGGCATACCGGCAAGAACCGCTTGCCGGTGTTTGCGCGCCGGCCGAGCCCCGTGCAGGTCTCCTGGCTCGGCTACTTCGACACGACGGGGCTGGCGGGCATCGACTATCGCCTGGTGGACGCCCATTCGTTGTCGCCGGAGGCCGAGCGCTGGTTCAGCGAGGAGCTCGTGCGGCTGCCGCGCTCGTGCAATTGCTTCCTGCCTCCCGCAGGGCCCGAGCCGGCGCCGCCGCCCGTGCTGAAGAGCGGCGTCGTGACGTTCGGTTGCTTCAACAACCCCGCCAAGGTCACGCGCCAGGTGGTGGCGGTGTTCGGGCGCATTCTGCGCCAGGTCGAGGGCAGCCGTCTGTTGCTCAAGTACGGAGCGTTCAGCGATCCGGCCCTGCGCGCGCGCTACCTCGCCTGGCTGGCAGAGGAGCAGATCGCGCCCGAGCGCGTGGAGATCCTGGGCCACTCGTCCATGGCGCGCTTCCTCGACGCCTTCAGCGGCGTGGACATCGCACTCGATCCCTTCCCCTATAGCGGGGAGACGACGGCGCTGCACACGCTCTGGATGGGGGTCCCGCTGGTGACGCTGGATGGCGCCACGCTGGCGCAGCGGCTTGCCAGTCGCGTGCTGCGGGTGGCAGGCCTGTCCCAGTGGATCGCTCGCTCGCCCGACGAGTACGTCGCGATCGCCGGTTCGCTGGCAGCCGATCCCAGAGCTCTCGCCCGCTGGCGGCAGACGCTGCGGCCGCAGCTGCAGGGCTCCGCCTTGTTCGATACCGCGGGCGTGACACGCGAGCTCGAGGCCGCGTACCGTGCGCTGTGGCAGCGCTGGTGTGGCGTCGCGTAGCTGCCGGCGGCTCGCCGCAGGCTAGCTAGCTCGGCGTGGCCTTCAGCGTTCTGGAGCAGAACGCCGACGCGCCTGCCGCGGGCACAAAACGCGAGCGGCTCGCCAGCGCTGAGCGCCGGCGAGCTTCTCGGTGGACGGGCACGCTCCGCGTGGGAGCGCGCCCGGGTCCATCATCTGCCGCTTAGAACTCGCAGGTCGCGTCCTTCGTCCCGCCCGTGCCCTGGCCGTAGCCGATGTCGCCTTCGCCGGCGCCGCAGGTGAGGATGTTGGACTCGCTGTTGCCCGGCGCTCCGCCTTCGAGCACGTCGTCGCCGCCCAGACCGAGCAGCGTGTCGCTGCCCGCGCCGCCGACCAGTTCGTTCGAGTTGGCGTCGCCCGTCAGGTTGTCGTCACCCGAACCGCCCGTCAGGTTCTCGATATCGGCGGCGATCGAGTCGTCTTCGCTGCCGGTGCCGCTCGCGAAGAGCGGGTCGAGCGTCGCATCGACCGTCCCGGTGTGGGTTGCATAGCTCGCCGTGTCCTTGCCGGCGAGGCCGATCAGGGTGTCGTCGCCCAGGCCGCCGATCAGGATGTTGTTGCTGGCGCTGCCGGTGAGGTTGTCGTTGCCGTCGCCGCCGGTGATGTTCTCGACGTCCGCCTGGGCGTTGTCGGTTTCGGAGCCCGCCCCGTCGTCCGCCACGCCGTCCAGGTCCACGTCGAGGGCCGCGACGCGGGCGTCGGCGCCGCTGCTGCCGTAGTTCAGCGTGTCGACGCCGGTGCCGCCGTTGAAGACGTCATCGCCGACGCCGCTGGTGAGACCGTCGATGAAGATGTCGTTGCCCGCGTTTCCGTTCAAGGTGTCGTTGCCGGCGCCGCCGGAGATGGTGTCGTTGCCAGCATCGCCGTTGATGGTGTCAGCCGCGCCGCCACCCGTGAGGATGTCGTTGCCGGCGCCACCGTTGATGACCATGGCGGTCGTGGTGGCCGCGCCCGTGATGATGTCCGCCAGAGAACCACCGGTGATGATCTCGATGTCATCTCGCAGGTCGTCGGCTTCCGGCGCGGTGCCACCCTCGCCATCGGTGGCGTCGGCAGTGGCGCTCAGCGTGAGGGTGAGCGTCGTCGTACGCCCGGCGTAGGTGATGGAGTCGTTGCCGGTGCCGCCCGAGAGCACTTCCTTCGGCGTCTTGAGGGTCCCCTCGTCGAACGAGTCGTCGCCCGCACCGCCCAGCACCTCGATGCGGGTCGTCGGCACGAAGACCGCGCCGGTGGCGGTGCTGCCCTTGCCCGTGTAGCTATCGTTGCCCGCGCCCAGGTACACCTTGTGAATCTCGGCGTTTGCCGCCGTGAGATCCTTGGTGGCGCCCGCGTCGAACGTGGCGCCGGTGGCCCCGTACACGACCGGGTCATCCGTGCTGCCGAACTTGAAGCCCAACACGTCCCCCGTGCCAGCGCCCAGGTCGACGCTGATACCGGTGGTGGTGGTCGCCGTCCCGCCCAGCGCGTACGTGCCGTTCGTGAAATCGAAGATCACCGTCTCGTTGCCGGTGCCCGTGGTGGTGACCAGGATCTTGGCGACCGGCGCGGTGCCGGCGGGGACGGGGATGTCGCAATCGACGCCGTTCACCATGAGAATGTCGTCGGTCGCGTCGGACGGCGTGCCCATGTCTTCGCGCGTCACCAGCGCGACCTCATTCGCGGCCAGCGCGATGGTCATCAGCTTGCTGGTCGTGTTGAACGTGCAGGTGTTGGTGAGCGCCGTCAGGTGCTCGCCCAGGTCCCCCACCAAATCCTCCGGCACTTCCATGCCGTCGCCGTCAGCGCGCGCGCCGCAACCGGCCAAGAATGCCGCCGTGATACCCCAACCCAGCGTCAATAGACGATTTCGCATTGATGTTCCTCCTCTTTGAATCTTTAAGCGGGGTCCGGTCGCGATCTGCGACGTCGATCCCGGCACATGTCAGACGGGAACGGGGTTGGCGCTGGAGCCTTGAGCGAGATTCGTTCCGTTAAGGGAACGAAGCCCGTGCAAGCTGCATCACCCCGTTGCTGCTCGATTCAACAACCCCCGCGGAAGCGCTGCAGGTAGTAGCGGAGGTCCTCAATACTGATGACGCCGTCCGGAACGCCGGAGCCCAGACCATCGTCGACGTCCGCAGCGCGCTCCCCGGCTCGATACAACGTCAGGTAGTAGCGTAGGTCGTCATCGGTCACGCTGCCGTCAGCGGTCCCACTACTCAGTCCATCGTCGACGTCGGCGATGCATTCGCAGCTGTCGGGGGTCCGGTTGCCGTTGCCGTCCGCCGCATTCGGCAGCCACAGGCTCAGATTCTCGATGCTGTGTTCACTCGCTCCGCCGGCGTCACTCGAGCCGAAGCCAAAACGCACGGCATACGGCAGTGTTCCTGGCAGCTCGAGTGCCGCAAAGGCCGTCTCGAACACGCCCTCCCCGGAGGCTCCTCTGCCAGAGGACAGGGCGAGATTCAGGAACCTGCCATCAAATCCGAACGCTACCGTGTGCCATTGCCCGTCGTCGAGCTCGAAGCTGGGTGCGTAGCGACCCAAGGTCTCCCCGTTAAAGCTCAGCAAGAGAACATTTTCGCCATTACCTTCGGCGTCCAGGCTGCCGAGCGTCAGCACCAGAGCGCCGGCGGCCAGGCCCTCGGCGCCGAAGCTCTGCACCTCGAAATACTCGTCGGCGTCGAACGCGACGAACGACAAGCTCGGCGCGCCCAGCCCACTGCTCTTGACGTCGAACTGAACTCGGAAGTGCTGCGCGGGAAAAATGCCGAACGGATCTTGCACCGCGCTGGCGGGCAGGTCTGGCGCGGGTCGGAGCTCGAGCGTGCCAGCGACGCTCTGAGCATCGCCGCCCAGGACGAAGTGCGGAGTGCCGGAGGCAAAATCGATCGGCAGCGGGCTCTGCACCTGGCACTCGTCGGGCCGCCCGTCGAGGTCACAGTCGAGGCTGTGGCCCGAGCTGATGTCACACTCGTCGGGGATGCGCTGCGCGTTGCAGTCGAGGCTCGTACCCAGGCCGAGATCGGTCGCGTCGGCAATCCCGTTCAGATTGCAGTCGAACTCGGTCGGCGCTTCGAAGCTCAGGCGCAGCAGGCTGGCGCCGAGGGCGGGATCGTCCGGGTCCTCGGCGCGCGCGTCTGAAAAATAGAGCCCATCGGGTCCGGCAGCGAGCGCCACGGGCGTGGCCAGGCCCAGGCCGCGATAGGTTGCGATCGGGCGCGGGCCCTCTTGCAGGATGCCCGCCGCGTTCAGATCCCATTCGGTGATCGTCTTGTGGCTGGCATCGCCCGCGCCGCTGCCCGACGATTGGCTGACGTAGGCTCGCCCTCGATACTCACTCGGGAAGCCGGAGCCCGCGAACGCTTCGCTCTGCAGAAAGGCGATGCTGGTGGGGGCGACGCTCGGGTCCCAGTTGTACAAGGCCGCGCTGGTCAGCGACTCGGGCGAGCCGTTCCAGCCGTAGTTCCGGCCCAGGTCGAGCCGCGCGAAGCGGTCGATACCCGGCCCCTGCTCGACGAAGTACAGGCTCTCGTCCGCGAGCCGCCAGGCTCCGCCGACCGGATCGCGCAACCCGGACGCGTACACATAGTCGCGGGCCGTGATGCCGTCCTCGGCATCGTAGTACGGGTTGCGGGGCGCGGCCGCACCGTCGCGCGTCAGCCGCAGGATCTTGCCATGCGAGCGCTCGAGGTCTTGCGCCGCCGCGGGCTGCGATGCATCGCCCACGTGCACGTACAAGAGGCCATCGGTTCCCAGACTGATCTGGGAAGTAAAGTGCGCGGCGCCTTCGGCTTCCGGCTCCAGGCTGTGCAGGCGAGTGCGGGTCGCCGCGGTGAGGCCGCCGTCGTTGCTGCTCAGCCGCTCGATGGCCGCGTAGTGTGCGGCGCTCGGCAGCTCCGGGTCTGCGCTGTAGGTGAGGGTGACATACAGGTCGCCCGTCTCGGGGTCGACGACCGCGCTGCCCAGGCCCTGGTCCGGCACTGCGGGGACGCTCGCCAGCGCATCAAAATTGATGAGCCCGCGGGCGTACTCGGTGACACTGCCGTTTCGCCGCACCAGGTGCACGGTGCCGTGCCGCTCCAGCACATAGCAGAGCGGATCGGTCGAGAGCGGTCCCGGCGCGGGGATGAAGGCGATGCTGCTGACGCTCTCGAAGCCCGTCGCGACCTGCGTCAGCGACACGTCCGGGCTGAGCCGCCAGGGCAGGCGGGCGCGCAGCCTGGTCGTGAACTCGGGCTCCGTCGCCCCCGGCGTGGCGGCGTAGGTGCTGCCATCGGCCGCCACCCAGAACTCCGCGCGCTCCCCCGCGCCGAGCTCGACCTCCGGCAGGTAGATCTCGCGCGGATCACCGGCCTGGTCCACGAGGAACAAGTCCGTCTGACCGAGCGACAACGCCGTGACGCCGGCCTGGACCTGCACGAGGGCCGCGTCCGGTTCGAGCAGCGGGGCGACGCTCTCCACGCGGTTGCCGCGTGCGTCGCCCACGAGGAGCGTCAGCGTTTGGCCGTCGGCGCGTTGGACGTGGAGGGTGGCGGGGCTGGGGCCCCCGGGTAAGATCACCTCGCTGCCACCACCGCGCGCGCGCAGCACGGGGGCGGGCACGTCCTGCACGTCGGAGAGTAAGAGCGCACCGGACGGCGAAAGGGCCTGCATGCGTCGCGACAGGCGCGGCACGGCTTCATTCCCGGCAGCGCGCGCCTCTTCCGAGCCGAGCTCGGTGATGTCAGCGCCGCAAGCGAGCGGGCAGAGCAAGAGGCCAAGCCGAGCGACACGTTCCGAGCGCGCGGTCTTGCGGCGCGCCGCTAGGGATGCTGTCACGTCTACTTCCGTTCGAAGGCGAAGCGGAAGATGCCCGCCCCGATGGGGTTACGGAGCGGCGCACTCTCGGCTTCAGCACGGGCCAGCCATTTCGTGCGCGCCTCTGCGGCGAGGTCGTCTGCTTAATCACTCCGCGAGGCCGCCCGTATTCTATGGTCGCCATTGGAACACATGCAGCAACACATGCAGCACAGCGCCGCGATCCACTACGTGCCGGATGGTTATGATACGAGCGGCCAGCGGCTGCTCGGGCGTCAAGCGGCTGGCGAAGGCTTTCTGCGGGGCCTGATCACCCACGGCTCCTCACCCAAGCTCTACTGCTATACGGAGAGCAAGGCGCTGCTCGAGGACTTCGTGCGCCGCATTCAACCCTGGACGCGGCGCGAGCTGAACGTGGTCTGGGTCCCCCACGGTGACGTCCGCGGCCTCACGCAGGCCGGTACGCTGTATCGCCCCGACTTGCTGCTCGAAGAGCAGGCCTGGCACCGGCGCCATCGCGGGCAGCGGGACTACAGCATCTGCGGCGTCACCCACACCATCGCGACGCGGCGTGCGCTGGACGGGATCGCGCGGCTGCTGCTGGCGCCGCTGCAGCCGTGGGACGCGTTGATCTGCACCTCCCAGTCCGTGCGAACCGCCGTCGAGCGCGTTCACAGCTCGTTTGGCGAGTACCTCGCGCAGCGCTTCGGTGGCGGCGCGGCCGTTCCGCAGCTGGCGCTGCCCATCATCCCGCTCGGCGTGGATACGGGCCACTTTGCGGCGAGCGCCCAGAGCCAGGCCTCTCGCGCTGCCTTGCGCAGTGAGCTCGGTGTGCCCTCCGAAGACATCGTGGTGCTGTACGTGGGACGATTGATCCACTACGCCAAGGCGCACCCCGTACCGATGTACCTGGCGCTGGAAAAGGCGGCGCAGCGCACGTCGCGCAAGATCCATCTGATTCAGGCGGGCTGGTTCGAAGCGGAGGCCAACGTCGAACAGAACTACAAGGACGCCGCCGCCCGGCTCTGTCCGTCCGTGCGCTCGGTGTTTCTCGACGGCAGAAAGCCCCAGGTGCGCGCCACGGTCTGGGCCGCGGCCGACATCTTCATGTCGCTCTCGGACAACGTGCAGGAGACCTTCGGCATCACCCCCATCGAGGCGATGGCCGCGGGGCTTCCGGTCGTCGTGGCCGACTGGGACGGTTACCGAGAGTCGGTGCGGGACGGGGTCGACGGCTTCACGGTACCCACGCTGAGTCCGCCGCCCGGCACGGCGCTCGACTGGAGCGCGGCGTTCGGCGCCGACATGATGAACTACAGCACGTTCATCGCCAACGCGGCGATGGTCACCTCGGTCGACGTCGAACGCGCTGCGCGCGCCATCCACGAGCTGGCGGACAATGCCGACCTGCGCCAGCGCATGGGTGACGCCGGACGGCTGCGGGCGCGGGACACCTACGATTGGCGTGTGGTGATCCGGGCCTATGAGCAACTATGGGGTGAGCTCGGCTCGCGCCGAGCCAGCGCGGCCGAGTGTGTGCCGGTGGCTGCGGGCGCCGCTGCCAACCCGCTCTGTGATGACCCGTTTCGGCTCTTCGCGCACTACGCCACGTCGGCGCTCACGCCGGAGACGCGGCTCAGCTCGGCGGGGCGAGGCGCGCCCGCCAGCAGCCGCGCCCTGCGCGAGCATCCGTTGGTGGCGCTCGGGCGCGATCAGCGCGCGCCGGCCAAGCTGATCGAAGAGCTGCTGCAGCTCGCCAGCAGCGAGCCGCCGTCGGTGGCAGAGCTGCTGCAGCGCTTCAGCACCGTACCGCCGGGGGTGCTACAGCGCACGCTGGTGTACCTGCTCAAGTTCGATCTCGTTTCGCGCCTGCCCGGCTAGCGCTTCGATCAGGGGCACTCGGGCGCGCCGCTCACGAGCGCGCCTCCGGCAGGCGGAGCCACAGCCCGCGGAAGCGCTTGTGCTTTTTCTGGTCGAGCTTCTTGCAAGGCTTACCGCGGATCTCGCGGCTGCCGTCGTCGCTGAGCACCAGGATCTCCTCGTTGCTCTCCGCCGTGAAGAACGCCTCCGGATGGGTGTCTTCAAACGCAGCGTCGGCGGCGAGGCTGGGCAAGCTGCCCGGACCGGGCCAGCGATACAGGCGCACCGGGCCCTCTTCTGCCGCTGCGGGTCCTGCGGCGATCAGATAGCTGCCGCGCCAGAAGGAGAGCGAGCGCACGCCCAGGCCGCCCAGGTCCAGCTCGATCGGTGCGCCGAGCACGAGCCGCCCCGCCTGTTCTTCCAGCGCCGTGGGATTGAGCAACGGCACGATCAACGCTTTGCCGTGCGGGATGGGATTGCGGAAGCCGATCAGCAGCGTGCCCTCGGGCGTGGCCGTCAGCCCCTCCAGGTTGAGCCCTCCCGCCGCCTTGGGCGCGAGCTCCGCCGCGTGTTCGAGCCCGTACCCTCGCAAGAGGGGGCTCTCTTGCAGATCCGTCAGCAGCTGTCGGTAGACGCGCCCCCGCACCTCCAGCTTCGAGTCGAGCGTGGGCAGATCGGTGGTGATGAGCAAAGAACGATTCGGATCGGCCTCGCCACGCGAGTTGCGCCCGTGCGACGAGAGCCAGTAGGCGTGCCCGTTCAGACTGGTGGCAGCCTCGATGTCCGACTCGGCGCCCTTGCGATCGAGGGCGAGTTGCTTGGACAGGTTGCTGCGCCGCACGGGCTTGCCTCCGGTCATGGCATCGTAGATCCGGATCACGTTGTCTTCGTCGTCCGCGACCGCGAAGTGGCGCTCGTCGACGGGCACGGCGCCCGAGGCGTCGCAGGCGCCCTCGAACGTCACCCAGCGCAGCGATAGCGCGCGGCTCTCGGCAGGCACGAGCGAGTTGCCGCCCGGCACCGGCCAGTAACGGGCGGCGAGCCACCAGACCAGGGCGAGCAGCGCGCCCCCCGAGAGGGCCCCCCAGAGGCCAGGCCTTCGCGCTTGCATGGCTGGAGCCTAACGCATCACCTGCGCGGAGACGAACTCGAGCTGTGGCGCGGGCCCGCCGGCATACCGCGAGCGAGCGCCGAGCGACGCGAACGAGGCGCGGTGAGCTGGGGCAAAAGCCCGCGCGTGCTGGAATTTCCAGCGGCGCAGTAGCGGTTGTGCAGCGGACGACGCCCGTGTATGCCACTGCCCCGCTCCCCTTCCGGGGTGGCCGCGTCTGGGAGACCACGATGACACGAAATCCAAGCCGATCCTTCTGCTTCCTGCCTTCGGTGCGCGCCCGCGCGCGCCACAGCTCGCTCTTGGCCCTCGCCCTCGCGCTCGGCGCGTGCCAGGCCAACGAGAAGAAACCGGAGACCCAGACCGCGCCCCTGACGCCTGCGGCGATCCCCTCGACGGCACCCTCGACGGGGGCGAGCAGCGCCACGCCCAAGGCCGCGGAGCCTGCAACGCTGTCGGCACTGACGCTCGACCCGGCTGCCAGCAAGCTACAGCTCGTCGCGTCGAAGGTCACCCGTTCGCACGATGGGTCCTTCAAGCAGTTCACTGGCAGCGCCAGCCTGGCCGGGGATCAGGTGCAGAGCGTGAACTTCGAGGTCGACACCGCCTCGCTGGAGACGGACACCGAGAAGCTCACGGCGCACATCAAGACGAAGGACTTCCTCGATGTGGAGAAGTTCCCCAAGGCGACGTTCAAGAGCAGCAACATCGTTGCCAAGCCCGACGGCGCCGCCACGCACGAGATCACGGGGGACCTCACGATGCACGGCGTGACCTCACAGATCAGCTTTCCCGCAACCATCGACATCACCGCCGATTCAGTCACGGGCCGGGCCGAGATCCGCGTCAATCGCCAGAAGTTCGGCATCACCTATCCGGGCATGGCCGACGACTTGATCAAGGATGAAGTCGTATTGAAGCCGGTGTTCGTGTTCTTGCGCAAGAAGGCCTGAGCCTCCGGGGCGCTAGGCCCAGCGCGAACTTTGGGCTGCGGGCGCGACCAGGACCGACTAGGATGCGTGGGCAAAGGAGCCATCGTGATGCCCACGCCTCTGTCCTCAGTGCGCCCCGGGTCCCTGGTCTGTCTGGGAGCGCTGGCGCTCGTGTGCTGCCACGCCGCCGCCGAGCCCGCGCCCCAGACGCCGTCTCCCAGCGGGACGGCTGCGAGCGCAGCTACCGCGGAGGCGAGCGCAGCCGCCGCTAGCAGCACTGCTCCCGCGCCGGCCGCCGAGAGCGGCGCAGCGGCCCCTGCCGGCGGCTATGCGATGTGTTTGGGCCAGCACGTCGCCAACGCCACGGCGGTGCCCCGCAGCGGGCCCGCGCCGGTCCAGCTTGCCCCTGCGTTCCTGGACGAGATGGCCGAGTGCCGTGGGGTGGACGCCGTGCCGGCCGACGTGATTGCCCGTGCCACCGACGGCACCATCAACGCCAAGGGCGACTGCGAGTTCGCCAGCATCGGCGTGAGCTGTCACTATCATTCGGGATCGGAGTTCGTGACCAGCAGCACCGCCCAGCAGACGCTCGGGCAGGGTGAGCTGCACTGCATCTTTCCGAGTGACGATCCCAAGAGCCCACACGTGTACGGTGGCCACGTGGCGTGTCGCGACCACGCGCTCGGCGAGCCGCACGGCAGCGCCGTTTCTCATGACGCCCATCCGCTGCACGAGGTGCACGAGGGCGCCCGTTGCCCGGTGGCGCTCTTGCAACAGCTCGAGACGTGCAAGGGCCTACGCTGCTGTGATGACGGCACGCTCACCAACCCGATCAGTGATTTGGCAGCGAGCGGCCGCAACGACGTGCGCCCCGACTTTCGCATCTGTGATGACACGCTCGCGCTCGACTGCGAGCTGCTCGACCAGCTCACCGTTCACGCCGCCAATAGCCCCGCGCTGGGCGGCGTCGGTGACCCCGCGTTCGTGATCTCGCACGATGTCTCCCTGCAAGAGGTCTCGAAGAAGGGCCCTGCGCCCCAGAAGCACCTGTAAGCCGGCCTTCCTTTCCCTACCTGAGCCTTCAACCGCGGACAGTTCGCAGCATTAGGGCATTGCGGCGCCTGCCGTTCTTGCTGCCCAATATGGAGGTGTGGATGGCTGGGGTGGAGCGACCATGAACGAGCAAGGGGCCGTCCAGGCGGCAGAAGTCATCCATGACAGCGAATGGATTACGGTTTGGTACCACGCTGACCTCAAGGTCGTGCACCACCGGTTCCACAAGGCCATTCGCGGGGCGGCGTTTCGCACGGCCCTGCTGCAAGGCACCGCCGCGCTGCGGCAGCGCGGCGCCACGAAGTGGCTGTCGGACAATCGGCTCGTCTTCATTCTGCCCCAAGAGGACCAGGAATGGGCGGACACCGAGTGGTTTCCGCAAACCATGAAAGCCGGCTGGAAATATTGGGCCATCGTCAGGCCCGAAAAGGCGGCAGCCGACCTCTACATCCGTCGCGTGGCGGCCACTCGCAGCGCCGCCGGAGTGAAGACCGAGCTCTTCACCACGCCGGAGGCCGGCATGGACTGGTTGACGCACCAGCCCGTGTAGATAACGCCCCGCGAGGGACGGAGGCTTTGCAGCATCGCCCTCCGGGCGTAGCGCGCTGACCACGCCTGCACGGATCGCAGGCTCGCCTCTCGCCTTCACCTCCTGGTCGTGCACCGCCCACAGCGTCTTTCGACTCTCCTGTCGTTCTGTCCCCCGGCGTTGCATGCCATCGGCTACGCGGCGCGCACATACGAGGATGACCGATTCGGGGCACGGTGCGCGGCTCACTCGGTCAGAGCCATCCCGGAGTGCCGTCCCCAAGTGACACGTTCTACCATCGGTTGAAGGCGCCGGGGACTTTGCACTGCCTCAGCAGGGCCAACGGGCTACATTTTAGACCCTATGCTCCACCGCCGTGTATCACCATGTTTCACCGTGCTTGCCGCAGTCGCTCTAGTAGCCAGCTGCGGGGCGCCCGAGGATGAGACCGTAATCGAGGCAGATGCCGAATTGGGCGCTTGGTCCGAAGCCTTGACGATCGGGCAAGTAGTCACCTACGAGGCCGAACTGCTCGCGCGGACTGCCTCGGCCACCGGCAGCCAGGTAACCAGCGAGACCGGCGCGAGCGGCGGCAGCTACGTGCAACTGAGCGGGACGCCCGCGACCGGGGCGTGGGTCCAGTTCACGCTGAACATCGCCGAAGCCGGCAGCTACGATCTGAGGTTGCTCTACAAGTCCAATACCAACCGCGGCATCGTCCAGGCGAGCGTTGACGGGGCGAACCAAGGTTCCGTGTGCAACCAGTATGCGGCGACGGCGACGCAGCAGGCATCCTGCAGCTTGGGCAACAAAGCGCTGACGGCTGGCAATCACACCATCCGTTTCACGGTGACGGGCAAGAGCTCGAGCAGCACGGGTTTCATGGTCGTCATTGATCAGCTGGCGCTCACCGCGACGAGCGGCGGCGGCTCGACCTGTACGGCGACGACGTTGAAAGAGGCCGCCGCGTGCAAGGGCCGCTTGATCGGCACCGCCCTCGAGGCGTCGCACCTGGGTGAGACCGCGTACGCCAACGCCGCGCGCGAGTTCAACTACGCGACTCCCGGAAACGAGATGAAGTGGGACACGATCGAGCCCAACCAGAACCAGTTCTCGTACGGCCCCGCCGATCAGATCGTCAATTTTGCGACCAGCAACGGGATGAAGGTCAAGGGACACACGTTGGTTTGGCATAGCCAGCTGCCCAACTGGGTCAATAACATGACCAATGCGGCGACCCTGCGCGCGGCGATGACCAATCACATCACCAAGGTCATGCAGCGCTACAAGGGCAAGGTGCACGCCTGGGACGTCGTCAACGAGGCCTGGGGCGACACCAATCCGCCCACGCTGCGCGAATCCGTGTTCAAGCGCGTCCTCGGTAGTTCCTACATCGACGACGCCTTCATCGCGGCCCGCGCGGCCGACCCCGCTGCCAAGCTGTATTACAATGACTTCGCCACCGATGGGCTCAGCGCCAAGTCGAACTCCGTGTACTCGATGGTGCAGAGCATGAAGTCGCGGGGCATTCCGATCGATGGCGTCGGCATCCAGATGCACTGGCGCTCCGTGGGCTCCACGCTCACCCCGGCGGAGGTGGTTTCGAACATCCAGCGTCTGGCCGCTCTTGGAGTTGAAGTGGTGATCAGCGAGATGGACGTGCAACTGTGCAGGGGAGGAACGCTGTCCGACCAGCAAGCGCGTTACCACGACATCGTTGCGGCCTGCCTTTCGCAAGGGACCTGCCCAGCGGTGACGATCTGGGGCATCACGGACAAGTATTCGTGGCTGAACAGTCGCACCGACCTCGGTTGTACCGGCGGCGAGACGCCACGCCCGCTCTTGTGGGATAACAACTACGGGAAGAAACTGGCCTATACGGGTGTGATGGACGCGCTACTCGGCCGCTGATGAAGCTGCATCGTGCATGCGCGCCAGCTTCCTGGCGTCCTCGGCAAACGCGGTGAGCCGCTCGTCGGCTCACTCGCCATGTGGGGTGCAGCCACCGGGGCGCCGGCGAGCCCAGCGCATGCTAGCGGCGAGGTCGGCGCCGCGCGAGGGCCGCAGCCAGCGCGTGAGCGGGGTGCTCGCTGCCTCACGCCCGCATCGCCAGGACGGGGCTCATGCGCGCCGCTCGAAGCGCCGGCAAGGTACCCCCGAGCAGGCCGACACCAAACGCCACCAGAACGGCCCAGAGCAACGCGCTCGGGTCTGGATGGAAGGCAAAGGTGACCTCGGTGCCAGTGGCGAAGTTGACGGTGGTAAAATCGAGCAAGGGTGTGAGCAGCGCGAGGCCGACACCAATCCCGCCGCCGGCCAGGGCGAGCGCTACCGACTCGCTCAAGAAGGCGGCCAGGATGGCGGCACGCCCGAAGCCCAGCGCGCGCAACACGCCGACCTCGCGCCTGCGCTGCGCGACGGCGCCGTAGAAGACAATCATGGTGGCGCAGATGGCGCCGAGCGAGAAAATGACCGCTTCGACCACGCCGAGCGCGCTGATCACGCTGGCCATGCCCCCCGAGATTTTCGTGTAGTAGGCGCTCTCCCGGGCGACGTCGAGGCCGGTCTGCTTGTCCTGGGTGAGCGGCAGCGCGAACGCGTCGAGCGACCCTTCCTGGTCGAGCCGGGCCGTGACGGAAGAGAGCTTGCCCTCCTGGCCGACGGCGCTGCGAGCCGCGTCGAGATCGACCCAGACCTCGGACTCGAGCACCGAGCCGCCCGCCTCGAAGACCCCGACGACCGTCACCGGGCGCCCCGCCGCGAGCTCGAAGCTGTGACCCACGGCGAGATCGGGCTGGAGCGGAAGCAGGCTCTTGCCGACCAGGGCCTCGGCGGTACCGGGCTGGATGGCTCGGCCGCTCGCGATACGTACCTCGGGTCGGAGCTGCAGCACGTTGCCAGAGACGCCGCGAATGAAGATCGTGGAGAGCCGGTCCCCGGAGATGACCCCGAGGATCTGTGTGGTGACCAGCTCGCCGGTGACCAGCGGCTGGCCGCGATCGTCGCGGCGAATGCCGGGCGCCGCCGCGACCTGGCCCAGCACCGACTGGTCGAAGAGCGAGCCCGACTCGGACCATTGGTCGTGCTGCATCACGATGGCGCGTGTGGTGTCCCCGGCGCTCGCGATCGTCTGGCGCATCCCGCTGGCGAGCATGCCCGAGGCCGCCAGCACGAAGACCAGGAGCGCGATACCGGCCGTGGTGGCCAGCGTGGTCATGCGCCGTGCCCACAGGCTGCGCAGTGCGTATGTCAACAGGCCGAACACGCCACCTCCGCCGGTCGTCTCGCCGCTGGCCTCACGCCACCCTCCCGAGCGCCTCGCGCACCTCGAGCCGTGCCAGCTGCGTCGCGGGCAAGCCGGCGGCGAGCATCGCGAGAGTGACGCTCGCGGCCGCCGCCCCGAGCGCCACCTGCCAGGGCACGTTCGTCGGTGGAAATTGCAGCGACTCCTGCAGGTACGGGCCGATCAGGCCTTCGAGCAGCGGATACGTGAGCCCGAGGCCGCACGCCGCGCCGGCCAGGCCGAGGACCGCGGCCTCCCCGAACACGAGGAGATAGAGGTACTGGGGACCGAAACCGATCGCGCGCAAGACGCCAAACTCGTGCGTGCGTTCCCGTACGTTGAGGCTCAGGGTATTGGTCAGGATGGCGAGCACCACGACCAAGATCAGATAGCTCACCAGATCGAGCGCGGCTAGCACCGCGCCGATGCGCCCCACGTTGACGGCCCAGAGCACGCGGTCCTCCATGCTGATCGTACGCTCCGGGCTGGCGTCGAAATGCAGGTCGATCGATTTAGCGATCTGGCCCCCCTGGTTGGGCTCGAAGATCTGCGCCGTGACGAACTGGAGCTGGTCGCGCAGTTCCAGAGGTGCGGCTCGGTTCAGCGGGTCGTAGTGCATCCAGATCTGGCGCTTGGCCCACTCGCCACGGTCCGCCTCGAACGTGCCAGCGACCGTGAGCGCCCACTCGCCGGGGAAGGCGCGGCTCTGAAAGACGACGCGATCGCCCACCTTCCAACCTTGCTCGCGGGCCAGCTGCCGCCCGACGATGAACGAAGCTTCGTCCGCCAGGAACGCCTGCTTCTCCGCGTCGGACATCTCGAGCTCGTAGTGCATGGCGAGGAACGGCTCCACGTCGAGCGCCTGCGAGCCGAAGAACAGGTTGTCTTTGCCCGGTAGCTTCAGCCCCGCCCAGCGCACGCCGATCGTGCTTTTCACGCCTGCGATCTCGCGCACCTCGTCTCGGTACCGACGCGGCAGCCCACTCCTGCCGCCGCGCTTGGGGAAGACCAGCACGCGGTCATTGGGCGTCTGCTCCACCTGCTGCCGCTGCGCCCGCACCAGGGTGCGCGGAAACACGAAGGCCGTCAGCATGATGGCCACCGTGAGCACCGTCATCGACGTGCGCAGTGGCGAGCGAGCGGCGTTGCGAAGCACGAATTGTCCGAGGTGCACGGGTCGCTTCCTCTCGTCGCTTCAGTCTAGGTGAACGCGAGCCTACCCCGCCAGGTCAATCGGCGAGGCCCAGGTGCTCTGGGTTGGCACAATTCGGAGCTGGCGCGAGACTTGCTGGTCCCAGGCCATGGCACACCGTGGCAGCTCGTGGATCCTGCCTCGACCGTGAGGTCAGCGTTCACACGGTCCCAGGTGTTTCGAGGAGGCTAGAGCAGGACGAGAGGCCGCGCGCCAGCTCGCCGGCTAGATGACCCCTGCGTCGACCATGAAGTTGTGCGCCGTGCAGCTCGGCGCGTCGTCCGAGGCGAGAAAGAGGACCATGCGCGCAACGTCTTCGGGCTGCACCATGTCGGGCAGGCACTGTTGCGCCTTGTGACCCGCCAGCCCTTCCTCGGTCACCCACAACTGTTTCTGGCGCGCCGTCATCGTCCAGCCGGGAACGACGGTGTTCACGCGGATGCGGTGCGCTCCGAGCTCGCGCGCAAAGGAACGGGTGAGGCCATGGACCGCGGCCTTGCACGTGGCATAGACGGGGAGCCCTCCGATGGCGCGATGCCAGCTATCGGAGCCGAGATTGATGATAGAGCCTCCACCCGCTGCAATCATTCCTGGGGCCACGGCCTGGATCGCGAAGAACATGTGCCGCAGGTTGGTGGCGACCCGCTCGTCCCAGTAGGCAGGCTCCACCTCTTGCCAGCGATGGCGGTCGTCGCGCGCTGCATTGTTGACCAGGACGCTGGCCAGGCCGTTCGCCTTCGCCAGCGTGGCGAAAGCGAGTTTGAGCTCGCTCACCTCGCGCAGATCGCAACGCGCGAACTGCGCGCTGTACCCCGCCGCCGCGAGCTCCGCGGCGAGCGCCACGCCGCGCTCGGCATCCAGGTCCACAAAACCGACGCGTGAGCCCTGCTGCGCGAAGGCGCGCACGGCGGCCTCGCCGATGCCCGACGCGCCTCCGGTAACAATCACGGGTTTTCCCTGCAAGCTGGGGTATCGAGCGAACGTCATGAGATGCTTTCTTGGGCGGCTGCCGGGGTCCGACTGCCGAGGGCGATGGCACCGAGTGACCACGAGATCCACCGCCGCGTCAACCGTCGTGCGTGCCGACCCAGACTCGGACGCCGAGCACCCCTGCAACTGATTCTTCCTCGAGGGGGCGAGCCACGATATAAGGCGCGTTGCCGCCGGATCCGCATGCGCTTCGCCACCCATCCGGCAGGGGAGGATACGTCATGATCGTGCCGAAGAAGCTCTTGGTCTGTTCAGTTCTGGCGATATTGTCCGCCTGCAAGGAGAACGCCGCACCCGCTCCTTCGACGACGACGGCCTCGGCTGCGCCGTCCTCTGCCGCCGTACGGGCCCCGGCCGCCGAAGCCGCGCCAGCGCCCGCCGCGCCAGCGCCCGCTGTGGCGGCGCCCGCCGTGACAGCGCCAGTTGCCGCTGCCCCCGCATCCGCGGCTGCCGCGCCGGGTGCGGAGGCCGCCGTTGCCGCACCGACGGTGGCAGTAGCCGAGCCCACGGGTCCGGTGATCGAGGCCGGTTGCAGCTATGATGCTCGCCAGCTCGAGGGCAGTGCCGGCACGGCATTTCGTGTCTCTTGCCCGGCGAACTGCAACCAACGGAGCATCTACGGCACCGGCATCTACACCGCCGATACGTCCATCTGTCAGGCGGGCGTCCATGCGGGAGCCATCCCGCTGGAAGGTGGCACGCTCACCGTGGTGCTCCAGCCCGGGCGTCTCGCCTATCGAGGCAGCGAGCAGAACGGCCTCCAGAGCCGCGACTACGGCAAATACTCGAGCAGCTTCGCGATCGTGACGGCGGGTCGAGCACCCGCCGGGACAGTCACTGCCGCGTCGGCTGCACCTGGCGCGGCAGTGGCCGCAGGCAGCCAGCTGATCGAAGCTGGCTGCACTTTTGATGTACGCCAGCTGACGAGCAAAGACGGTGCGCAGTTTCGCGTCGCGTGTCCCGCGGGCTGCGAAGAGCGCGCCATCTATGGCACGGGCGTGTACACCGGCGATTCGTCGATCTGCGGTGCCGGTGTCCACTCCGGTGTCATCCCGGCGAGCGGCGGCGTCGTCACCATCACGCTCGAGCCCGGGCGTCCCGCCTATCGGGGCAGCGAGCAAAACGGCATCACGAGCCGCGATTACGGCAAATACTCGAGCAGCTTCGCGGTCGTGACCACCGGCAGCGCGCCCGCCGGGGGGGCCGTGGTGGCGGCGCCGGCAGCTACCACGGCGGCGCAGGCCGTGATCGAAGCGGGCTGCACCTACGACGCGCGCCAGCTCGAGGGCAGTGATGGAACCACCTTCCGCGTCGCGTGCCCCGCCGGCTGCGAAGCGCGTCCCATCTATGGCACGGGCGTGTACACCGGCGATTCGTCGATCTGCGGTGCCGGTGTCCACTCCGGTGTCATCCCGGCGAGCGGCGGCGTCGTCACGATCAAGCTGGAGGCGGGGCGGCCGGCGTATCGTGGTAGCGAGCAGAACGGCATCAAGAGCCGTGATTACGGCAAATACTCGCGCAGCTACGCCGTGGTGAAGGAGTAGGCCTCAGCCCTCACTTTTCCAACGCAGGAACAGCTCCTCCACCTCTTTGCGGGCCCAGGGCTGGCGGCGCAGGAACGCCAGGCTCGAGCCCAGGCTCGGCTCGTGGGTGAAGCAGCGGATCGGGATCCTGCGCCCGAGCTCCGCCCAACCGTAGTGCGCCTGCAGTTGCTCGACGATCTGCTGCAGCGTGATGCCATGCAGCGGATCGCGCGGATGAGCCCGGGCTGCCGCTGCTGCTGGCGTGGCCGGCGCGCTATCGTTCGTTCCCTGGTCGTCGGGCGGCTTCGGCACGCCGAGAGCCTATCACCGTTGCGCCGTGACGGCTGTAACGTCGGCGCTTGGCTATTTGCCCTTGAGGCCGAGCCGCTTGAGCGCGCCTTTGGTCTCCGGCGCGCTGAACCCGCGTTTGAACAGGTAGATGTCGAGGCCCGTGGCGACCAGCCCGTACTCGTCCCGCGCCAGCATCGCGTTCAGAGCGCCGCGGACGTCCCCCATCCCCATGCGCAGGCCGTTGAGCAGGATGTAGTCCGCGTCCGCAGGCCCGTCCTTGAGCGTGTACGCGTTCAACCGGGCTGCGATGTGCGGGACTTCCGTCTCGGTGGCCGCCACGCTCGCCTCCTGGGGAATCATCTTCACCAGCTTCTTCAGGATGGCGTAGCGCTTCCTTTCCTTCGAGCCGATCGTGAACTCGATCTTGCGGAAGCCTCCGACGAACGTCTCGTGCTGCAGGACCGCGCCGAACACGAAGCTATGGCTGGCCATGGCGAGCGCCACGGCGCCCAGCACGGCGCGGCGCCGAATCGCGCCCTCCTCCGCGCGGCTGATGATCCCGAGCATGAGCACGCTGGCACAGAACACGTACGGGATCGCGTGGCAGGTGTATTGAAATGCGATCGAGACGGTGGGTGGGTAGCCCGTGGTGAGCAGGCTGAAGGCAAAGCCCGGCAGCGACAGCATCAAGAGGGACCAGCGCCGGCACGCCAGGAACGCGAGCGGCGCAAACATGTGCAGAAAGTAGATCAGCTTTTCCGGCACCAGCAGCGTGCTCAGGAAGTAGCCCGGGTTGCTCAGGATCGTCACCATCACGGTGCCGTAGCCGCGCTTGCCTGCTTGCAGACCGCTGTAGATGGTGTCGAACCAGCCGTGCCACAGGCTCGGCATGATCACGAGCTTGATCACCACGAACCAGAGCGCGGAGCTGAGCGCGATCCAGAACCCCGCCTTCGGCCGAACCCCGGTCACGAGCAGGAAGAAGCCGAGCACCACCAGCCCGATCGACAGATCCTCGCGGTAGGTCCAGATCACCGGCACGAGCAGGAAGACCAGCCAGGTTTTGCGCTTCGCGATCGCCCAGTACAGGAGAAAGTGGAAGAACAAGGGCGGCATCAGCTCGTGAAAGTCGTAGAAATTCGGGCCGTGCAGCGGCGCGAAGAGCAGATAGGCAAACGCCACCAACACGGCCGACCAGCGCGGCATCTGCGTCGCGGCAAACAGGTACAGCGTCGTGCCGGCGAAGCCCGCGGCCAGCGACTGAAAGATCAGGAAGAACTCGGCGCCGGGTCGGATGGCGAAAAACGGCACCCAGGTCAGCATCGCAAATACCGCGTGCACGCCGAAGTAGTTGCTCACGCCCGCGCCGGCGACCACCGTGTTGCGCGTGATGTTTCCGTGCAGCGCGTTGTACGCCCAGTTGACGTTGATCCCGAGATCAAAGCCCATGGTCTGCAAGCGCTGGTGGTTGAGGATCGTGTAGTAGCTGAAATAGATCGCGTAGGCGGTGCTGCCGAGCAACACGGCGGCGACCGGCAGCCAGCGCGCGATGGCGGGGCGCGGCGTGCACTTCTGGACGAGCCAGCTCGTCAGCGACTGAGCGCGTGGCCATGCCGTGAGCGCCTCGGACCAGGCGCGCAACGAGCGGCGCAAGGCGCGCTCGAGCACCAGCACCACGATGGACAGGCCGATCATGTAGGTGAGCGGCTTGTCGTGCCAGGGCTGCGCGGAGAACAGGACGCGCCCGAGGCCGATCAGGCATAGCGGCAGGACGATCTCGGCACTCCGGCGCAAGCCCGCGACGGCGCGACGCTTCTTCCACGAGAGCAGACCGAGCGCGGGCAACGCACCGAGCACGGCGCCGCCGACGAGGAAGAACCAGACCCGCAGCCGGAGCGCATCCCCGACGTCGTTGTTGCCCAGGAAGGAGGCGAAGGCCTCCTTGCTCATGCTGGTCATCGTGCCGACAAACAAGCCGAGCGACGCACCGAGCAGTGCGAAGATGCAGACGGCCTGGCTGGCGAGCGCGGTCGGAAACGGGCTCCGCGCCACGGCCGGGACGCCGTGCTCCGCTGCGTCGCGGTCCGCGGCGCCGTGCGCGGGCGCGGCCAGCTCCTGCTCCGCGCTGCTCGTGGCGCCTGGAGCCGACGCGCTCGAATACAACGGATCCGGCGTCGTCATTCGAAACGTTGGTTCCCGACTCCGTGTCTCAGAGGTGCCCTCAGCGGATCCCGCCGCGGCTATAGCGCGGGCCACCGGCCCTGCCAACGGGGAAGCGACGTCGCATCCGGCCAGGTGGGCACGCGCGGTGCCATTCCGAGCCCGCCGCCCTCGCGCAGGCTCGGAATGCTGTCCATGGGCGTTACTTCGACCAGCTCGCGCCCCAGATCTGGATGCGCTCGGTGCCGGAGCAGCCCGGGCTGCCGTTGCCGTCCGGGTCGGGGGGAGGCGGGTTCGTCACGCAATCGGCCTGGTCGAGGCCGTAGGCGATGAGCGCGCCCACCGCCTCGGTGTCTGTCACCTCGGTCGAAAACTGGAAGGCGCCGCCATCGTAGCTGGAGAAGTCGAGCGGCGCGCGGATCGCGAAGCTGCGTGCGGCAGCGGCCGCCGCATCGGGATCGACCAGATACTCGCTCGCCTCGGCGCGGCTGCTTTCTAGCCTGCCGCCCGTAGCTTCGCCGGAGAGCGTGACGGCGAGGGTACCGTCCATGCGCTGATCGCTCGAACGCAGCCGCACACTACCGGGAAACGAGAGCACGGTCTGTCCGCCGAGCGGGCCGTCGAGCGCCACGCACACCTGGCCAGCAAGACTCGTGTACTCGAGTTGCAGCGTCGCGGCGCTGCCGTCGATCGCGGCGGGGCTAGCGCTGTTCAAGCGTTCGAGCACGCTGGCCATGGATACGCCGCGCAAGGTCTGGTCGGCGGAGATGCTGATGCTGCTCGTGCCGCAGAAATTGTCCGCCGGGAAGCGTGCCAGCACGCCCAGGCCGCCCTGGGACGCGGCCTGACCGTCGGTGCTCTCGAACTCGCTGGAGAGACCGAGCTCTCCCGTGCTGCCGTACTCCGACACACCGAGCGAGAGCACCAGCCGTGGCGAGCCACGCACCACGAAGCCCGGGGGCACCGGCACGTCGGCTTCGAAACTGCCGTTCAGGGCGTCGAGCGGCAGGCTCAGCTGGCCCGTGACGAAATCGGGCGCCCTGGCTTCGAGCGTGGCGTCGAGCGTCTCGTCGAGCGCGCCGCCGCTGGTCGATACGTGCACGCGCACGTCGAGCGCGATCGAGTCGGCGCACGGGTCGCCGTACAGGGCGATGTCGGGCTCGATCAAGGTGTGGCCTTCTTCTCGACCATCGTCCGTGCGCTCTTTGGGCCGCCGATCGATGAAGCGGGCCCCGAGCGGCCCGATCTCGAGCGAGATCTCCGAGCGCCCGTGTTCGGGGCCGTAGCTCGCGTTGGTGTCCTGCCAGGCCAAGGTTTCGCGGTGCTCGCCGCTGACCCAGGACAAGAGATCGTTTGCGCTCACGCCGAGCGCCGTCGCCTCGTCGAGATCGAGCGCGCGCACCGTCTGATCGCAGAGTGCGTCGCCGCCCTCGGACACGGTGCCGCCGTCGTGCGGATTGCCCGTGTCCGTGCCGCCGGCACATGCCCACAAGCAGAGAGAAGCAGTGAAGATCCCGAGCCTCGAGTTGCCTAGCTGTCGCATTACTTTTGGTTCCCTTGGTGCCCGCTCGGCGCGTTGACGACGCTGAGGGGAAACATCTGAAAGTTGATCTGCACGACCCGATCTGGCGGGCTGGCTCCGGCCGCCCCTGCGGCTTGGAGCAGCTCTTGTCGCAGCTCGTACAGGCGCTGCTTGAAGTCCAACACTTGAGCGCCGTTCAGGCTGAGCGTCAGCGCCGCGACTTCGCGCTCTTGGCGCGGCACCGTGTCCAGCGCGTCTCCGGCGCGGGCGAGCATCGCGCGATGAAAGGTCGCGATGTGGTGTCCGAGCGGTTGGTCGTCCCCGGTCGTGACCAGGGGCTCGTGTTGCACCAGGCGGCCCGCCGCATCGCGCACCAGCAGGCCCAGCTGTTCCAGCACGACCAGCGCCTGCCCCGCTTGCCGGGCGGTGATGTTGGGCCGCAGCGCCCGGGCGATCCACTTGGGATCTTCCACGAAGCCCTGGCACGCGCACAGCTCGCGGATGGCCGGGATGTACCACTCCTTGTGATACGCCGCGTGCGCCGCATCCAGGCGAAAGGCGGCACGGTAGCGCCGGTAGCCCTGCAGGCGGCGGTAGCTGCGTTCCCGGTCGCTGGCGCTCGCGGCCTGGTTGAACAGCACCAGATCGCAGAAGTAGCTGGCGGCCTCGCCGGCCAGGCCGAGGGCTTCGGCAAAGCGCCCCGCCATCTCGCTGGTCAGGTTGCGCTCCCCCTCGGTGACGAGCTTGAGGTAGTTGGGGCCCTTGAGCCCGGCGCGCTTGGCGAAGGCGCGGTACGAGAATCCGTATTCTGACTTCTTGCGAGAATCGTAGATGTCCCGCAAGAACACGCGGTAGTCGCGGTACTCGAAGACATCGATTTTTGTTGCGGAACTCACCTCAAAAGGCTGGCAGTCCCGGGCCCTGTCCGCCACTCGCGGCGCCGACAAAACGTATTCTAGAAGAATACGAAACGGCGCTCTCGGCCGTAGCCACGCGCCAGCGGGCGCCTACTGCAAGAGCGGCCCGGGCTCGTCCGAGCCCGGCGCCGACCCGGGCCCGGATTCCGCCTCGAGTTCCAGCGCCGCCCCCGGCGCGGGCTGGCTTGCTGGCGAATGCGGCGGCCGCCGCTCGGCGAGCTCGCTGGCGGTGATGCGCAGGATGGCCGCGACATCGGTGCTGCGCGCCAGCTCGAGCAGCTCGCTGCGCGTACATAGTCCTACCAGCGGCACCACCACCGCCAGCGGCGCTCCCGGATTTTGCAGCACGCTCATGCGCACCCGGGGGCGCGCCAGCCAGCGCGTCGCTGCGATGGCCTCGATCGAACTCGGGCGGGCAGGGCGGTGCGCCGCCACCCGCACCACGTCGTCTTCGGTGGTGCGGGGGTTGCTCAGCAGCTCCCGGATCACCATCGGATGCGGGTCGCGGATCAGCGCGTCGAAGCGGTGCCGTCCGGAGCGCCGCGCCAGGCTGCGGCGTTCCCCCAGGCTCAGCTCACGGCCGGCGCCGTAGTCCGGGATGCGCGGCTCTTCCGCGTCGGGGGGCGGCTTGGAGGGCGTGGGCACGCGCCGGATCACCCGCTGCAGGCTGAGCAGGCGCTCGGCGAGCGCCACCTGGCGCAGCGGCTCGAGCTCACTCGGGCGCGCGGTGCCGGCGACCCAGAGCGCGATCGTCAGCAGCGCCTCCCGAGAGCGGGTCTCGCCCGCTTCGCTCTCGGCGATCACCACGTCCAGCAGCGGCGCGACCAGGTTCGGCCGCTCGTTCTGGGCGTAGGCGTGGAGCCAGTCGATGCGCAACCGGAGGTCGGGCAGGCTGAGCAAGCTGCGCAGAAAGCGGTCGGCGTCGTCGAGACGACCGGTCATGGTGGTCTACGCAGTCTGGATCGCCCCGGGCCCGCTGGCTACCGGTCGCCCCACCAGTCCCCATTTGGAGCGCCTGGCGCTCGAAACGCGGCATTTGTCCGGCGGCCGGCGCTAAGCTGCCGAAGTGCAAGCCACCCCTTCGCTCCGCCAGCGAGCGACCGCATGGCGGCAGGTCGTGGCCGGCCCGACGCGCTTCGCGCGACACACGGGTCTGGCGGCGGCCGCCCTGGCCCTGGCGCTCCTGGCCCGCCAGGGCACGCCGTGGCTGCGTATCGGTGCCGCGGCCGGAGAGCTGCTACTGCTGGGCGCGGCGCTGGCCGGGTGGTGGCTCGATACGCGTGCGGGGTTCGACGCGCGGCGCCTGGTTCGTCAGGTCATCGTGCGCACCGATCGCGCGCTCGGCGAACGTGCGCTGCGCGCCACGCGCCTGGTGCAACGGCTGGCGCAGGAAACCCGGGGCGCCGGCACGAACGCGCTGGTCCTGGCGACCTTTCATCTCGATCGGGTGATCGAAGGGGCGTCCCTGGAGCGCGTGCGCAAGAGCGCGCGGCGGCGGGCCCGTGTGTATCGCTGGCTGGGCGCACTGCTCGCGCTGGTCGTGCTCTTGCTCGGCGCGCGGCGCGGGCGAGAGATCATCGAGGGCCTGGACGTGCTGGCGACGCGCGGCACGCGCGCCCCCTGGCCCATGTTCTGGACCGATCACCTGCGCATCCAGGCGCAACCCCCGGCGTACCTGCGGGCGCCGGCGCGCCGCCTGTTTTCCGGGGCCACGTCGATGCTGCCGCGAGGCACGCAGCTGACCCTGCGCGCGCGACCGCTCTACGACAATCGCCAGCTGGTGATCGTGGGGGGCCTGCGGGAAGCGCCCTTCGTCAGCGATGGCGAGGGCGGGCTGGTCGCGCACTACACGGTGGACGAGGACGAGTCGCTGGTGGTGGCGGCGCGCTTCGGTGACGTGCTGATCGTGGAGCCCGAAGTGCTGCAGGTCGTCGCCTTGCCGGATGCCGCGCCCAGCGTCGTGCTGGAGGAGGCGCCGGCGACCTACCAGCTGCGCGAGCTGTCCCGGCTCGAGCTGCGCTGGTCGGCGCAGGACGATCACGGACTGCGCCAGGTGGATCTGGTGCTGCGCTCGGGCAATCGCGAGGAGCGGCGCACCTTGGCCAGCTACGACGACGAGTCCGCTCGTCAGAGCGGAGGCCACGTGCTCTCGCCGAATGATCCGTTCCTGCGCTCCCTGTACCTACCGGCCCTGGTCAGCATCGAGGCGCGCGACAACGATCCCGTGGGCGGATCGAAGTGGGGCAAGAGCCAGGCGATCACGATCGCGCCGACCGCGGTCGGGGAGCTCGATGCGCTGCGCTACCTGGCGCTGGTGCGCTCGCGGGACCGCTTCGTGGATGCGCTGGCGGTGGCTGCGGGCGAGCCCGCCACGGTGGCGCCCGCCGAGCAGCGGGAACGCTTTCGCGCGCGGCTCGATACGGCCGTGAGCGGTTTCGAGCAGGCGCTCGGTGGCAGTTACGGGGGGCTGCGCGTGCCGGCGGGGCTGCGCAGCTTCGCGCTCGGTCGGCTGCGTCTCTTGAAGGCAGCCCAAGAGCTTCCTGCCGAACGAGCGCGCGCGCTGGAAGAGCTGATCCTGGTGCTGGACGGTGCGCTCGCGTCGCTCTCGGCCCGTGACGCGCAGCGCGTCGCCAAGGTGCTCGGCAACGTGGCGGAGGAAGCCATGGTGGGCGCCCAGCAGGCGCTCGCGGGAGAGGCGCCGGAGCGCGGGCTCGAGCGGCTGGACAAGGCGATCTATGCGCTGCGCGCCGGGGCCGAGCAGCTGCTCTCGCTGGGCAGCCTGGGCAATGATCTGGGCAGTGTCGCGCTCGCCGACCTGGGGCGCGTCGCCCGCGGGCGGGAACGCGGCGACCTGTACCATGCGGAGCTCGCCGCCGAGCACCTCGCCGCTCGTCTGCGGCGGCCCGCGCCCTCGTTCGGCGCCTCGAGCTCGGGCGGCGTCGAGGCGGGCCAGGGGGGCAAGAGTTCCGAACCGTCGCCGGACGCTTCGCAGGCGGAGGGCGCCTTCGACGAACTGGCGCAGCGCATCAGTGAGCTGGCGCGCCAGCACGCGGGTGCGCTCGAGCAGGTGGATCAGGCGCTGAGCGAGTCGCGCACGCAGCCGGAGAACGCCGAGCTGCGCGACGAGGCCGAACGGCGTGCAGACCAGATCCGAGACGCCGTCGAGAGCTTGCCGGAGCCGGGCAACTCCCCCGGCACGGCCGAGGCCTCCGGGGCGCTGGCGCGCGAGCACGCCCGGGGCATGGCGCACGAGCTCGAGGGCCTCCATCTCGAGCAGGCCGCAGAGAGCGCACAGCGAGCCCTGGGCGCGATCGCCGAGGCCAGCAGCGACAACGCGGGTCCGAGCCGGCTCCAGTCGAACCTGGCGGAAGCGAAGGCCGTGGTGGAGGAGCAGCTGCGCTGGGTGCAGGGGCAGCTCGACGCCCGGCGCGAGGCCGCCCGCGAGCGGGCGCGTGCGTCCCTGCAAGGGCCCGCGTCGCATGAGGAAGAGCTCGCCGGTACCGCCAGCGAGCTGGCGCAACGCGGCGATGAGCGCCAGTCGCCGCTGCCGGGCGAGGTCACCGAGCGCTTGCGGCAGGCCGATCAACTGATGCGGCAGGCGGCGCGCGAGCTGCGCAACGGTGAGGGGGAAAATGGCCTCAGCCTGCAACGCCAGGCCCAGCGCCTGCTGGAAAACGCCGACCAGGGCAAGACCGACGACCCGGATCAGGGCGATGAATCGCAGGGCGACGAGGAGAGCGACGGCAAGGATGCCGCCTTCGGCGGCGACGTCCCCGCCGCCGAGGAGCAGAACCGGACCGAGGAGTTTCGCCGGCGCGTGCTGAAGAGCCTCGGGGAAAGCCCGTCGGGGCGGCTCGCGCCCGCCGTCAAACGCTATGCCGAGGGGCTGCTGCGATGAGGCGGCGAGGATGAGGCGGCGGCCATGAAGATGAAGATGCCGCGTTGGTCGAACGCTCTCGGAGCCCCTTGGGTGCGCTGGCGTCGTCGTTCGTCCGCCCGTCGTGCGCCCAGCTCCACCCCGGCGCGAGCGCGCGCGCGCCGCCGGGGCAGGGGGCTCTGGCGCTGGGCTCTGGCGGGAGCGGTGGTGCTGACGCTGATCGGGCTCTGGCTCGGTGTGGGGGTCTGGCGCGGTGCCCAGCGCCTCTCGCAGACCTCGCTCGGGTCGCTGCCGGGCCTGCTCGTGCCGGTGGATCTCGAAGCGCTCTCGGATGCGATCACGGAAATGGACGTGACCCGGGCGCAACAACTGGCCGAGCAGTATCAGCACGCGTCGTTGACGGTGGCGCAGAGCCGCCGGCTCTCGATCGAGCGCGCCCGGCTCGGGCTGTATGTCGGGGATTGTGATTCCGCGCGCGCCATTCTCTCGGGCTTTCCCGGAGAGGACGAAGAAGCGGCGGGGCTATCCCAGCTGGCACAGACGTGCGCCGGCGCCGTGGCGGCGTCGCGCGTGGTCGAGGACGAGCGCCTCGGCATCTGGCTGCGGCTGCAGGACGGCGACGATGAACCGCTCGTTCCCTACCTGGTCGAGGTGGCGGATCGGGCGCGCGAGGCGGTGCGCAAAGACCTCGGCGTCGAGCTGCCGCGGCCGCTGCGCATCGACGTCGTGCGCGACCTGTTCTCGCTCTCGGCGGTCACTGGCCTGCCGCTGGAAGCGGCGGAAACTACCGGTACCGTGGCGGTGGCGCGCTGGGGCCGCGTGACCCTGCTCTCGCCGCGCGCCTCGCGCCATGGCTACCCCTGGGAGGACACGCTGGCGCACGAGCTCGTGCACCTCGGATTGTCGCGTGCCACGCGGGATTTTGCGCCGCTCTGGCTGCAAGAGGGCGTCGCCAAGCGTCAGGAGCAACGCTGGCGAGAGCCCCGGCCCTTCGACGACCCGACGGGCCACGACCGGATCGCGCAGCACGCGCTGCTCACGGACACCTCCGTTGGGGTGGAGAACCTGGGCCCGTCCATCGCCATGCTCCCGTCGGCGGACGCGGCCTCGATCGCATTTTCGGAGGTCACGAGCTTCATCAACTATTGGATCGACATCAACGGGCGGGCTGCCTTCCGCCTTCTGCTCGAAGATCTGAAGGGGCTCGAGGATCGCGATCCAAACGCCGCATTGCGCGGCGTGACCGGCTATACTCTGAAAAATTGGATCCTTCGTTGGCAGGCGCAGCTACGGAGCGTGCCGGTGCCCGAGCCCCCGCCGGGCTTCGGCGCGGGCGGCGCTCCCGATCTGGCGCGCGTGCGGCTCGGGGATCTGCTGCTGCGCGGGCAATATTATGACGCTGCGGCGCGCCGCTTCGAGGCCTCTCTCGCCCAGGTTCCGCAGGCATCGGCGCTGCGCTTTCGCGCCAGCCAGGCCGAGCTTGCCGCAGGGCGGCACGATCTGGCCGAAGCGCGCCTCGGGCAGCAGAGCGATCTCGACGGGCCCCATGCGGGTTGGTTTGCCCTGCAGGCTCGCTTCGAACGGGAGGCGGGCCACGCTGCCGAGGCCGCCCAGGCGTCCCGCATGGCGCTCAGCCTCGACCCCTGGTCCGAGCTGGTCGCCTGTGAGGGCTATCAAAGTGGTCTGCTCGGCGGTGATCCGTGGCAGTTACCCGATCCCGCGGACGCCGCGCGCCAGCGTCTCTGTTCCATGGCCCGAGCGCGGGCACCGGTGCAGTAGCCGAACGCACTGGCCCCGTGATAGATCTCCCGCCGAGGCCAACCCTTGACATTTGCTACCTATGCCGCTGCGCAGGTCCTGCGCGTTGTCCCTCGCGTGCGGCTCAGCCAGGCCGTGGGGCGCCTGTGTGATACCCATGTCCCGGCGCCGCTCAGTCGCCTGGCAGCGTCGCTCTATGCGCGGGCCTACCGGGTCAATCTGGCGGAGGCCGAGGCGTCCGGGGCGTACGCCTGTTTCGATGACTTTTTCACGCGAAAGCTGCGCGATGGCGTGCGCCCGATCGCGCAAGCCGCCGTGGTTTCGCCCGCGGACGGGCTGCTCGCCCAGCTGGGGCCGGTCGGCGTCAACGGTCGCTTCGCGGTCAAGGCCACGGACTATCGCGCGGGGGAGCTGATCGGGGACGAGGCGGAAGCCCAGCGCTACGTGGGCGGCACCTTCGCGGTCGTCTATCTGTCGCCGCGCGACTACCACCGGGTGCACGCGCCCGTGCCGGGCCAGCTCTCCCTGGTGCGCTCGATGCCGGGCGACCTGTACCCGGTCAACAGCATCGGCGAGCGGCACATCCGTAACCTGTTCGTGCGCAACCAGCGCGTGGCAATCGTGATCGACACCCCGAACCTGGGGCGCGTCACGGTGGTGATGGTGGGCGCCATCATCGTAGGTCGCATTACCGTCACCGCTCTGGGTGGAGATGACACGAGACCCGGCATCTACCCCTTTCATCCTCCCCTGGCGCTGAAAGCGGGTGATGAGATCGGAGTCTTCCACCTCGGTTCGACGGCCGTGCTGTTTGTGGAGCCTGGGGTCACCTTGACTCACGATTTGGGGCCGATTCGTTACGGTGAGGCACTCTCGAGTCGTTGATGTCTGACGAGGTGCGCTCCAGTTCCGTTCCTAACCAGGCCGATCCGGGCGCTGTTCTTGAAGAAGCTGTTTTGGAAGACGCTGCTTTGAAAGAGGCTGCCCGCCGGGATCGGGCCGCAGACGAGCCCGCTGCCGAGGGACTGCCCGCCGCTGGGTCCGAGGGCAGGCCGGCGTACGAGAGCGTCGCTGTGCTCGACAACGCCGACGTGCTCGAGGCAACCACGGAGAGCGTGCCGGTTCTCGAGGCGCCGCTGTCCACGCGTCCCGCCGACTCCGAGCGCGCGACGAATCCACTGCCGATCGAACCGTTGTCGCTCGAGCCGTTGTCCGAGCCCGAGCCCCAGCGCGCTCCGCCGTCGGTGCCCGCGCCCGAGCTGCCGCCGCGCGTCTCCGAGCGGCCGCCCCCTCCGAGCCAGCGCTCGTCCGCGCGCCTGGCGGCGGCGGCAGCGGCGGCAGCGGCGGCCACGGCATCGCCCGCGCCTTCCCCTGCCGGCGGCTTTCCGCCGCCCATCGTGGCGCCCCCGCCCATCCCTCCACCGCTGCCGGAGCCCGAGCCCGCCTCGGCGCGCTCGATCACGCCGCTGCCGATCTCCGTGTCGACCTCGCTCGCTCCGGCGCCTCGCCGCTCCGAGCCGGTGCCGCTCGTGAATCATCGTACCGTGAGCTCGGTGGCGCCCGCCGCCCCGCCGCATCTGCGCTCGTCGGCGCCGCCGCGGGTGAGCAGCCTGCCGCCGGGGTTAGTCGAGCCCAAGCGCATCATCGAGGTGCTGGGCAGCAACGTTCCCGTCCTCGACAACCAGCTCGAGGAAGAGATCGAGGATCTGGACGACAGTGAAGCCTATGAGCTGTCGGACACGGCCGAGGCCGCCGCCGCTGCGGCCGCTGCGGAGCTCGAGGTCGCCGTAGACTTCGACGCCTCTCCCTTCGACGAGGAATCAGAGCACGATCACGATCCCGGAGGCGTCGCAGAGGCGCACGCCGCGGGCGGCTCCGCTGATGCGGCCGGCGACCATGCCACCGGGCACGCGCGCCCCCCTCCGAAGAAGCGCCGTCGCCCGCCGCCGCCGTCCACTCGCACCCCCGAGAAGGTCGCGGAGAAGTCCGCACCCGAGGCCGCCCCGGGCGTGCGCAAGTGGTGGGAGGAGATGTTCTCGGAGGAGTTCCTGCGAGCCATCCCGATCCTGTCTCCGCGCCAGCTGGAGCGCGAGGTGACGTTCATCGAGGAGTCGCTGGCCGTGGCGCCCGGCGGGCGCATTCTCGATCTGGCCTGCGGCGCGGGCCAGCACGCCGTCGAGCTGGCGGCACGCAGCTACGATCTGGTCGGCTACGACCTGTCTCAATCCCAGCTCGACTGGGCCTCGGGTCTCGCCCAGGAGCGCGGGCAGCGCCTGCAGTTCACCCACGGTGACATGCGCGAGCTCGCCTACCAGGAATCCTTCGACGCCATCTACTCCTGGAACACGAGCTTCGGCTTCTTCGAAGAGGAGAAGAACGTGGATGTCGCGCAGCGCGTGTTCAAGGCGCTGCGCCCGGGCGGTCGCTTCTTGCTCGACGTGATCAATCGGGACTTCGTCGTGGCGCAGCAGCCGGGTCAGACCTGGTTCGAGGGCGACGGTTGCGTGTGCATCGACGACGTGACGCTCGACTTCATCACCAGCCGCATGAAGGTCAAGCGCACCCTGATGCTGACCAACGGCAAGAACCGCGAGTGCACCTATTCCGTGCGCATCTACGGTCTGCACGAGCTCGGCAAGATCCTGCACGACGTGGGCTTCAAGATCCTCAAGGTCAGCGGGGGACCCGAGATGCCGGGCGTGTTTTTCGGCTCCGTTTCGCCGCGCGTGATCATCCTCGCCGGCAAGCCTCCTCGCTGAGCGCGCTAGCGTTCTGAAGCGGCACGCCGGCGCTCACCCCCGGCGCGCCCTCCACCTCCGCGCGGCTTGCCCGTTCATGACAGGGCTGGTGCCTGCGAGGCCGAGGCTACGTGGCGCGGACAGGAGGGCGAGGGAGATGAAAGAACGAGCTCTGGGAGGCAAAGCCCTGTCGGCGAAAGCCTCGGGAAATGCTGAAGTTCGTCGCGCGTCCGGGGTACGCAAGCTCGACACCCGCGCGCTCCTGGCGGCGCAGCGGCCCGATCTGGAACGCACCGCTCTGGAGCCGACCCAGGCGCAGCCGGCGGCCGTGGCGCCCATGAGTGCGCCGTCGGCCGGCGCGGAGCGCATCGAGCTGATCGTCGAGGGCTCTTCGGCCCGGCTGTTGCTCTCGTGCGGCGCCGAGGCGGCGCCCCTGACGGTCTTGCACGCGGCCATCTCCGCGTCCGGCGCGAGCGTGCTGCAGGCGGACCAACACAATGACGCCGAGAGCGGCCGCACCTTCCAGCGCCTCTCGCTGGCTCTCGGCACGGCGCCCGGCGCACGCAGCAGCCTCGAACGCTGGCTCGGCCAGATCGCCCAGCGCTCGGGCTTGAACTTCAGCGTGACCCTGCGCGAGCAGCGCCGCCGCGTCGCCATCTTCGTCTCCAAGTACGACCACTGCCTGTACGATCTGCTGCTGCGCCAGCGCCAGGGGGAGCTCGGCTGCGAGATTCCGCTGATCGTCAGCAACCATCCCGATCTGGAGCCGTTGGCCCGGCAATTTGGCATCGACTACGAGTGCATCGGCAAGGCGGACGGCGCGCCACCGGGCGACAAGCTAGCGATGGAGGCCGAACAGTGCGCGTTGCTCGAGGATCGGCAGATCGAACTCGTCGTTCTGGCGCGCTACATGCAGATCCTGAGTGACAGCTTCATCGGGCGCTGGCCCGGGCGCGTGATCAACATCCACCACTCGTTCTTGCCCGCCTTCGTCGGTGCCAAGCCGTACCACCAGGCGCAGCGGCGCGGCGTCAAGCTGATCGGCGCCACCGCGCACTACGCCACGGCCCAGCTCGATGAGGGTCCGATCATCGAACAAGACGTGGCGCGCTGTGGCCACAAGGACAGCCTCGACGATCTGCTGCGCAAGGGTCGCGACCTCGAACGCCAGGTGCTCGGCCGCGCCGTACGCTGGCACCTCGAAGACCGAGTCTTCATCCTCGGCCATCGCACGATCGTCTTCGAGTAGGCGGGCGTCTTCCAGCAGGCGAATCCCCACGG
>Ga0315912_10000832_pt1 | contig 45388 bp, 33 predicted proteins | sample VfabasoilMG_FD_204469 | JGI IMG/M metagenome (GOLD analysis project Ga0315912, IMG submission 204469) | Garden soil microbial communities collected in Santa Monica, California, United States - V. faba soil | ecosystem: Environmental > Terrestrial > Soil > Garden | place: USA: California... | reverse complement strand
GCGCGCAGCTTGGTCACCATGGCGGCGTCGACCTGGTTCGGACGCAGGAAGCCGTGCGGCTTGGCCGCCCGAGAATCGGCCGGGATGTCCTCCAGGTAGCGGTTGGTGAGCAGACCCTGGGCGAGGGGTGAAAACACGATGCACCCCATGCCTTGCTGGGTGAGCTCCCCGAGCAAGTGCGGCTCCACCCAGCGGTTGAGCATGCTGTAGGAGGGCTGGTGAATCAGGCACGGCGTGCCGAGCTGGGTGAGCAGGCGCTGGGCCTCGCGCGTGCGCTCGTGATCGTAGTTGGAGACCCCGACGTAGAGCGCTTTGCCGGACCGCACGAGGTGGTCGAGCGCCCCCATCGTCTCCTCCAGCGGCGTGTTCGGGTCGGGCCGGTGGTGGTAAAAGATATCGACGTAGTCGAGGCCGAGCCGCTGCAGGCTCTGGTCGAGGCTGGAGACCAGGTATTTCCGCGAGCCAAAGTCCCCGTACGGGCCCGGCCACATGCCGTAGCCGGCCTTGGTGGAGATCACCAGCTCGTCGCGAAAGGGGCGCAGGTCCTGCTGCAGAGCCCGCCCGAACGTCTCCTCGGCGGAGCCCGGCGGCGGGCCGTAGTTGTTGGCGAGATCGAAGTGGGTGATGCCCAGATCAAAGCTGCGCCGCAGCATCTGCCGCGCGGTCTCGTAGGCGTCGACGCCCGCGAAATTGTGCCAGAGCCCGAGCGAGATGCGCGGAAGCTTCAGGCCGCTCCTACCGCAGCGCTGGTAGGGCATCGACTGATAACGAGCTTCGGCAGGCTGGTAGGGCATGCCCACGTCTGTACTGCGCCCCCGCGTCCGGTTTCAACGGCCAGCAGCCGGCTTTTTCGCGCTAGCGGATGTAGGCCTCACAGGGGAAGTAGATCTGCACGTTCTCGGCCTGATTCTGCAGCCGCTCGCAGGCCGCCCCCCGCAGCTGCACGTCCTTGCCGCCCGTCAGGATCCAGCCGTCGGGGTCGCCGTAGCTGAGGGGCACCGCGTCGAGCGCCACGTTGCCGGTCGACTCCTGCCCCGGCCTGACTGCCTGCGTCAGAGTAAATGTGCAGCTGCGCACCTGGCGCAGAATGCCGGCGAGCGCCTCGCGCAGCGCCGTGCGACCGTCGGGCACGAAGTACGGGGCCGCCCCTGCCAGCGCCGGGTCCTCCACGTAGCTGGCCGTGAAGACCTGCACGTTGTTGGGGCCCCGCCGGCCATCGAAGCAGTTGTTCAGAAAGTCCGGGTCGGTATTGCGTAGCACGGGCACGCCGCGGCCCGCGTTCGCCAGATCTTGCAGGTGCAGCGCGCCGCAGCGCCCCCAGCAGCCGGTCACCCCGGGATCGTTCGCGGCCGTCGCCACCTCACCGATCCCCACCACGAAGGTGGTGATGCCCGCCGCGTAGGCGGCCTGGACGGCCGCGATCGCGTCGTCCTGACCGCACTGAGGATCGGCCAGGTCGCAGCGATCCGGATTGCCGTCAGTGACGAGCAGCACGTACTTCGGCCCGGGCTCGCCAAATTGAGTCAGCTCGGTAGTCACTGCCCGCACGCTTTCGGCCGTCGGCGTGTCCCACTTGTAGTAATCGGCCGGCACGACGCCGGCGGCCGCATACGCCGTCGAGATGGCCGCGCCGTTGTCGAGGGAAATGGGCACGCTCGCCAGGCTCGGGCAGGCCGCTGTGGCCTGGGCCGCGTCGCGGTTGTAGGCGGCGAAGCCAAAGCGCACTTCACCCTGGAGCTGGGGGATTACGCCATCGGTGGCGTTGGTCAACGCGTCGGCGAGGGGGTCCCAAAGCGCCGCGCGCACCGTTTTGTCGCCGTTGCTCTCGAACATGCTCTTGGAGCGGTCCACCAGGACCACCACGCTGGGCACAATCTTCTCGAACTGGGCGTCGAGCTCGTTGCAGCGGTCTTGGACGCCCTCGATGTCCTCATCCGAAAAGCTCGGATCCCCTTCCGGCGTCGTCGGAGCCGGCGTCAGCGGATCCGGGACCGCCGGGGGACCGGGCTCGGCGGTGACGCCCGGAGGGCGCACCGTCGAGACTCCCGACGGGCTGCTGCCGCTCGCGCTGCAGGCAGCGCCCAGCAGGGGTAGCCCCCAGAGCGCGAAGCGCAGCGCCCGGCGCCCGCTGCCGCAAAGCCGCAAAGGCAACACGAAGGGCACGACCCGCCGCAGCCGCGTACACATCACCCTTCAGAATATCGCCGCCGCGGACAAAGCGCCACACCCGGACAGCGCTTGGAGCTCGCGACCGGCGCTCAGCCTCTGCCTCAGCCTCTGCCTCAGCCCATGCCTCAGCCCATGCCAGGCCCGGTGTAGGGCGAGCTCCGCAGGCGCGTCGTGCGCTCCCTTTTCGCGCTCTGCCGCGCCGCCTCCCGTGCCGGGCCCGTACGCCCAACCTCCGGCGACAACAGGGCTTTTTCGTCCGACTGCGAGCGGCGCCGAGCCCCCCGCCTGCCTCAGGCGTTGGGCGGGCGCGTCGCCAGCGAGACGCGCATCGTCTCGCGCAGCGACAGCAGCTGATCGCGGGCGTCGTTCACGCGCTGGGCGTCGCTCGAGCCGTGCTCGGCGAGCATCGCCAGCACGTCGTCGATGCGCTGGATCTCGTCCTCTTGCCGGCGGCTGAGTTGCTCGGCGCACTCGTTGAAGGCGTCGAAGAAGTACTGCAGCTCATCGCCCTTGCGCAGCCGCGCCACCACCCGAAAGTGGCCCTTGGCGAGCTCACCCAGCAGGCGCTTCATCTTGTACACCGGCCCGGCCACCTTGTGGGTCACCACCACGCCCGCGAGCCCGATGCCGAGCACCAGCAGGAAGAGCGCCGAGACGATCACGGCAGCCAGAAACACGTACTGGCGCTCGATCATGCGCGACTGCTCGCGCAACATCTTGCTGTTCGCCTCGAGCTGCGTCTGGCCTTGCGCCAGCGCCGCATCGCGCTCCGCCGCCGCATTCTGGAACACCTCGAGCAGCGCGGGATCGTCCGCGTACGCCTCGACGATGTTCATGCGCACCACGATGTTGACCTTCTCGCTCTCGGCCAGGAGCTTCGTGCCTCGCTCGACGATCTCCTCGCCGAGCGCCACGGACGAGCGGCTCTGAGAGATCAGCTCGCGGCTGGTCTGCCACAGGATGGCGCCGAGCGAGCTGCTCAAGAACAGAGCGATCCCCACCAGATAGCCGGAGTATTTCAGCTGGAAGTGCCGATCCAGCAGGAAATTCTTGAGGCGCCGCTGACCGCGGTGCGAGGGCACCGGCACGCCGGAAGTGGGCGCTCCCGATGGAGCCGTTGACGAAGCGATGGTCTGTCCCATGAGTTACATCCCTGGCGCCCGAGGGAGGTGCCTCGGCGCGTGGAAACGAGATCGGGTCCAAGATCGGGTCATTCTAGCCGCCCGACGTTGGCAATGAACTTTGCAACGATCAATGGAGCCGCAGCATCCATCAGTTCCTCGAGCGCGCGCAGGTCGGCGCTCTTGGCGCCGGGCAAACGGGCGCTCTGCGCCAGCGAGCCCTTGAACACCTTGTCCGGGTAGGAAAAGAGCGTGAAGCTGAGCTTGAAGCTCAACGACCCGTTCTCGTCGCCCGCCTGGAGTTTGGGCCAGATGAAGACGCTCTTGAGGGCCTTGTGCTTGGCCAGGACCTGCGTTGCCTGGTCGGGGGTTTCGTCACTCGGCGCCACCGCGAGCGTCTTGTCCTTCGCCAGCTCCTTGTTCAGGGCCTCACGTACCAGGGTCTCGATCTCGGCGTCGGCACCGGAGGTCTTGTTCGTCGTGGGTCCCACCGCCACGTAGTAGCGCGTTTCTGGACCGATGGTGGGCAGCAGAGGTTGCTGCAGGCGATGCAGCACCTTGGTGAGCATCTCCTTGACCTTGGGGTGTTGTTCCGTCGTGAGCCGGCGGGTAATGCAGTCGAGCCCGCCGCGACGCAGCTTGCCGAGCGCAGCGGCTGACGCGGCGCGCACCGTCTGGTCTTCGTCATCGAGCCCAGAGCACAGCGGCGCCACGGCTCGATCGCTCTGCGAGACGCCGAGCGCCAGCGCCGCCTGCGTGCGCACGCGAAAATCCTTGTCTCCACGCAGCTTCGCCGCCAGATCCGTCAGGCGATCGGCCGCACCGGCCGATGTAGGCAAAAGCACGAGGGCAAGCACGAGGAGGCGCCGAAGTGTTCTCGGCCATCCCCCGCCAAACACCCGGAATAGACTGTCCATCAGGCGCTGCACTGAACCCTCGGTACGAATCGACCGACGGTTTGCTCCCCCAAGCGCGAGGCCCGCGATCTCGACGCGAGACAACGGACCGGTTGCCGATGCGGTTTAGGGTCGGGCAGACTCTCCCACCTTGTCGCCGCCCCCGTTCTTCGTCCCGCGCGCTCACCCCTCGCGTCGCCCGCGCGTGCTCGCCTGGGTCTTGGCGCTGCTCGCGGTCCCGGCGCCCCTCGCCGCGCAGACGGCCAGCCCCCGGGTGACCGTACAGGCTCGCGCGCGTTTCGAGAATCCGCGCACGCGCCGGGTTGGCGACGCTCGCGTGGAGCTGCGCGCGCGGCTCGTCGACGATGTCGGTACTCCGCTCGCCGAGGCCCCTCTCGAGTTCGAGCCGACGCGGCAATTCGACGTCTCGAGCTGCGCCGACGAGCGGCCCAGACGGGGTCGGAGCCGGCGCGAGATCACGACGGACCCGAGCGGTGAGGTGTGTCTGGTCGTGACGGGAGCGCCCCTCGCGGGCACATTGCCCGTCACCTTCCGGGGTGACGCGCTGCATCTGCCGGCGCGCACCGAACTAGCGCTGCAGGCGGCAGCCCGGGAGCTCGAGCTCGCCTTCGAGGCGCCGTCGCTCGAGCTCGACCTGGACCAGCCGGAGCAGCGTTTGAGCCTGCGCGTGTCGGGGGACGACGGCGCCAGTGACCCCATGCCGGCCATTTCCCTGCACCTGGAGGAGGCCGGCCGCGAGCGCCCGCTCGAAACCCGGGACTGGGCGCGCAGCGGCAACACACTCACCTTTCGCGTCGCCTCCGACCAATTCGGCCCACCCGGGCCGGCGCGTCTCGTGGCTCGACTCGGAGCCGCCTCCCAGCGCTCGCCGGCGCAGGCGGAGGCGGTCGCGCTGCGGACCGTGCGCGTGCGACTCGAGGGGCACGTCGCGGGTCTCGAACCCGAGGCTGTGCAGCTGTCGGTGCGCGCGTCGAGCCCAGCGGGCTCGCCGACGAGCGGCTGGGTAGACGCGAGCGTCGGGGGGCAATCGGCGGGCTCCAGTCCGCTCGTGAACGGGGCCGCCGAGCTGCGCGCGACGCTCGTGACCCCACCTCCCACACAGCTGACGTTGCGCTATCACTCCGACGATCCCTGGTGGCAAGCCGGTGACACGCTGACCCTGGACATTGCGGGGCCCACCCCGAGTCAGCCCTCCCACTGGCCCTGGCTCGTCCTGCTCGCTCCGGTCGGCTACGTGTGTCTGCGCGCCCTCGAACGCCCTGCGTCACCGCGGCGGGCTCCGCGCCCCGCGCCAAGACCCGCCGTGCCGTCGCTCGCCCCGGCGCGCGCCAGCGTCGTGCCGGTGCGCGGTTGGATCGGCACGATCAAGGATGCACACGACGGCCACCCCATCGCCGGCGCGCGCGTCGAGGCGACGCTGCCCAGCCTGCGCGAGCAGTCGCTCGGCGTGAGCAGCGTGAGCGATGTGGACGGGCGGTTTGTGTTGCCGCCTCTTCGCGAACCAATTCCCGAAGGCGCACGTTTGCAGGTGTTTGCTGCATTACACAGCGATTTCCAGCGCCCGCTCCCGCCACAGGGCCGAGTGGATGTGGCGATGATCTCGCGACGGCGCGCGCTGCTCGGGCGCTTGGTGCGCTGGGCGCGTGCTGCCGGTGCGCCGTGGCTCCGCGCAGGAGAACCTACACCTGGCGAAGTCGCAGACGTCGCACTGCGTCGTGGCGATCTCAGGACCGCCCGCTGGGCCGAGGGCGTGCAAGCAGCGGCGTTTGCGGGTGATGAGGTGGATGCGAGCCGCGAAGCGTCACTGCGCGAGCAGGAGCCCACGTGGCAAGACACCGCTCAGCGCGCCGAACGAAGCGATAACGACTGAGACGCTTGTGTCGTCTCTCGAGGCAACCGTTGACGGGACGGGGCTTGCGATTAATAGTCTGCCCCGCCGCTCGACATGGAAACGTTCTTGCTCGTCGCGATCGTGGTGGTCGCCCTCGCCTACTTCTTGTTCTTCCGCCGGGGACTTGCTCCGCGCGACCAAAGGGCACCGGGGGGCGATCGCGCCGAACCCCGAGCGCGCCCCACTCGCTCCGGAGCGCCCGCATCAACGCGCGCACCGAGCCCGACGGAGGCAGCGCTCGAAGAAAGCGATGTCGTCGAGGACCCAGCCAGCGTGCGGCCGGGAGCACGCCCGGCAGCGCCCGCCGCTCCCTCCAGCGACGCCGCGGGGCGCGCTCGCGTCTCCGAACAGGCGCCGCGCTCGGCGCGCGGCTCGGACGTGCAAGCGCTCCGGCGCGGGCTGGCTCGCTCGCGCGAGACCGGCGGCGTGTTTGGACGGCTCAAGGCCCTGCTCGGCGGCGAGCGGCAGATCGACGCCGGATTGGCGCGGGAAATCGAAGAGGTATTGCTCTCTTCCGATGTGGGTTCGAGCACCACGCAGACGCTCCTGGCGCGCCTGCGTGAGGGCCTGGACAAGGGGGAGCTGAGCAACCCCGACGCGGTTTGGCGTGCGCTGCGGCAAGAGGCCGTGCAGATGCTGAGCGTCAGCGACCGCGGCAACGCGCGCGACAACGGCGGCATCGACCTGCGGCACTCGCCCACCGTCGTGCTGTTCGTGGGCGTTAACGGGGCGGGCAAGACGACCACCATCGGCAAGCTGGCAACGCAGCTGCAGGCCGCGGGCAAGAAATGTGTGCTGGCGGCGGGTGATACGTTTCGAGCGGCGGCCGTACAGCAGCTCGTGATTTGGGGCAAACGCGTGGGCTGTGAGGTCGTTCACGGCAAAGACGGAGCCGACCCGGCCAGCGTCCTCTTCGAAGCCATCACCAAGGCGCGGGAGCTCGGAGCCGACGTGGTGCTGGCTGACACGGCGGGCCGCCTGCACACCAAGGCCAATCTGATGAACGAGATGCAAAAGATTGCGCGCAGCGCCACCAAGGCCCTGAGCGGAGCGCCGCACGAAACATTCCTCGTCATCGACTCCACCAACGGGCAAAACGCCCTGGCGCAAGCCCGCGAATTCAAGGAGGCGCTCGACATCACCGGCATCATCCTGACCAAGCTCGACGGCACGGCCAAGGGCGGCGTGGTGCTGGGCATCAGCGACTCGCTGCGGGTGCCCGTCAGATTCGTTGGCATGGGGGAAGGGCCCGACGATCTTCACCCCTTCATCCCACAGCGTTTCGTTGACGCGTTGCTGGGCGACGAACAAGCTTCGTGAGCGCGGACGTTCTGGCAGCAGAGCGCCGCGCTTCGTGCGGTAACGTTCGCGGTGACGTTTCCACACCCCGGGCGTGTTGCGTGCGCGGGGCTCGGGCAGAGGCGCGAACTCGACGCTCCGTTCCGCGAGCTCCATGCGCCAGCGCGCGATCGAACCCGCCGTTAGCCTCGGTTTTTCGCGGAGCAGCGCGCTCACAACACAGTTGCTTCACAGATTTTCTGCGTGATATAGTCGGCCCTGCTCTCGGGCCTACCTGGACGAACCCCCGCAAATTGCGCAGGAATCTGCATAGACTGACGATGCGTATCGGCCCGACACGTGAGCTGGACCCGCCGGCTGTGGTGCGCCGCGGGGTGAGCTCGTGCCCCATGCGCCACCGTTCCGTGGCGTGCTATTCCGAAGTGCGCGGGCTCCGTTCCGCCAGTTCACTCCCGCGGGGCCCCAACCCCGCTCGCACAATGCCGCGGGGGCCTAGCCCCGCTCTCATTTCCCCGCGGACCCCCAACCCCGCTCTCATTTCCCCGCGGGGGCCCAGCCCCGCTCTCATTTCCCCGCGGGGGCCCAGCCCCGCTCGACGGCTACCTCCCCTGGCGAAGAGGCATCGATGAAGAAGATTGGCGTCGCGTTCCTGGCAGCCGCAGCGGTGTTGTCGGCACCGCTCTTGGCGTTCGGGCAAGACGACGAGCCCGCAGACGACGCCGAAGCGGGTGCTGCAGAGGAAACGCCGGAAGAAGAGGGCGGAGAAAAGCCCGCCGGCGAGAAGGCGGAAGGCGACGATGCCGGCCTGGGCGGTATCTGCGAGATCGATCCCGACGCCTGTCCCAAGCTCGACTTCGACAAAGAGGCCGCCCGCGACATTCGCGAGCAGGTCTTCGCGGTGCAGCAGCTGTTCGTGCTCCGGCGCTGGCGCCTCGAGGTGCAGCCCTACTGGGCCGTCACGCTGAACGATCAGTTCGTGAGCCACTCGAGCCCCGGCATGGCGATCAACTTCTGGATCACCAACGTGCTGGCCGCGGGGATCAGCGGCAACTACTACGAGCCGTTCAACACGGACAGCGAGTTCAACTTTCAGACGCGGCGCGCCACGCGCACCAGCGTGCCGCTGACCGAGTACCAATGGAATGCGAACCTCAACTTCACCTACACTCCCATCGTCGGGAAGTTGTCGGGGTTCGGCGATTTCATCTTCCAGTACGACGCCTACGTGGTGGGCGGAGTGGGGGCGATCAGCGTGCGGCCGATCCCCGTCATCGACCCGGACAACCGCGGCTTCAACTGGCAGACCAACATCGCCTTCAACGCGGGCATCGGCTTGCACATCTTCTTCAATCGATGGCTCGCGGCGACGCTCGAGGTTCGTGACTACGTGTTCAACGACAAGCTCGAAAACACGGAGATCGACGATACCAACCCGCAAGATCCGGACACCTGGTACGGCGACACGCAGTTGACCAACAACGTCCAGGCCCAGCTGGGTATCTCCATCTTCTTCCCGTTCTCATTCGAGTATCAGCTACCCAAGTGATTCGAGGCCGTGTGATTCGAGGTCGATTGATTCGAGGCCGTGTGATTCGATCGGGGCGCGCGCTCTTACTGGGGTCAACGCTGGGCGTCGCGTCGTTCTTCGCGACGAAGCCGGCACCGGCTCAGGAGATCTTGCTGACTGGCCCACTCAAGGGGGCCAAGGCAGTCCATGACCTGCGGCTGTACCGCAAGGGCCGCGTCGAGATCGCTCCCACCGCTACGTTTACGCTGCTGGACGAGTACACGCGCCAGATCTTCGTGGGCGGGCGCATCAACTACAACTTCACCGACTTTCTGGCGCTCGGGGTCTGGGGCGGTTTCAGCCCCGAAGCGCTCAAGCTCCCCAGCGGTCTGGTCGACAAGATTCAGAAGGTCAACTCGGACCGGCAGGCGGAAAACTTGGCGCGCCGCAACGCCACACCGCCTCTGCAGCCCACGCTCAACAACCGCGCGACGGTGCTGAACATGGGCAACAACTTCGAGGACCAGCTCGGCACGGTCGACTGGATCGTGGCCCCGCAGCTGACGTTCGTGCCCTTTCGCGGCAAGCTCGCCCTGTTTTCGAGCATCTACATCGACTCGGACTTTTACTTCTTTGCCGGTCCCGCCATCGCGAGTGTGACCGAGCGCAAGGATTGCGCCGGTACCGATTCGACCCTGCAGGGCGGCTGTAGCTCGGAAGCCCCCTCCGGCATCGACGACGCGAATGGGGATCCGATCCCGATTCCCAACGCCGAGACCTACCCGATGGAAAAGCGCATCGCGATCGCGCCGACCTTCGGCGTGGGCTTTACGTTCTACGTCAACCGCTGGAACGCTCTCGGCTTCGAGTGGCGCGCCACGCCGTTCGCGCGAAATACCGGTGGTTTCGACAACCACGGTGGCGGGCCAGACCAAGAGTTCCCCGATCAGAGCGTGAATTCGGAAGACCGCGATCTGAAGCTGAACCAGATGCTGTCCGTGTCCTGGAACTTCTACCTGCCGCTCGACTTCCAGCTCAGCGAGTAGCGCTTCGGGGGCTGCCAGCGCCCCCTGCTCCGTGGGCGGCAGCCCTCTCGAGCTGCCGCAAGCGACGAACCGCCCAGGCGCCCAGCACGCCAGGAATCCCTCTGGGCGCTCTGGCGGCTTGGCGGTTCGACTCTGTGCGTCTAGGCGGTTCAGCTCCTACCGCCGCGTCGTCGATCCCCGCTCAGATGATGACGACGACGACTTTGCCGTTCTTGACGCCATAGCCGGGAGGCAGCGCTTCCTCGCAGCGCTCCAGCAGGCGCGCCGGCACTTCCCAACCCGCCTGCTCGATCCCGCGCGCCACGCGGTTCTTGACCCGCAGCGACTCCTCCTGCCCGATCGCCGTGATCAGCGGCTCGAGCGCCTCGGGGTCGTTCACCGCGAAGATCGTCCCCGCGGCGTGAAAGCGGACCGATTCATTGACGTCACCCAGAAACGGCTCGACGGCTTCCCTCACCTCTTTGGTGCGGTACTCCGCCAGCATGCTGATCAGCTGGATCTTGGGCTCGGGGTTGCGCATGTACTCGGTGTCGAACTGATCGAGCAGCGTCAGCAACTCGGTCACGATCTGATCGCTCGGCACGATCTGCCGCAGCACCTTGAGCGGCCAGTTCAGGCTCTCGGCCCGCGCGCAGTAGGCGTGAATCGGGTCGAGCGCCGCGTCCCCCGCGGCCACGATGCCCTGCACCGCCGCCTCTTTCTCGTCCTGATCTACGATCGACGGCTCCATGCTGAAGTCGAAGCGCCTGAGCAGCGCCGACGCCCCGTTGGCATTCGCCAGCTGACTGAGCTGCTCGATGGCTTCCTGCCGCTCATAGTTTTGCGACATCTTGTTGCTCACGAGCCGCGTCAGGCGGGCCAGCTCCTTGGCGCTGACCTCCTTGGGCTTGGACTCGGAGGCGGGCTTCTTGGAGAATAGATCGAACAGGCCCATGCTTTGACTCTCTGTAACACCCGGCGGCTAACTGCCATTCCGCTGCCTGCACTGCCTTCGAAGCAGCCGGCGGCGACCGACGGAGCCGTACCAGGACGCTTGGCCGGCAAGCGTGGGCGGACAACCCGAGTCGGGCCCCCTAACTAGACCCCCGCTTCGGAAAGTACAATGGGCGGCAGCGCCCCGCGTGAGGCGCCTGCTCGAACCGCGGCGGACCCCGGGTTTCTCCTACTAGGGCCCTTCCGCCTCGCGATACGGAGCCCCGGGCGGCTGGGACGTGCGGCCATCGGCATCGGTCTCCGGCACGCCCATGAGCGCGTTCAAGAGCGAATTGATCCGAAAGACGAGGCCCCCAAACTCGGGGTGCTCGAGCTCGAAGCGGTGGTTGGTGCGACCGTTGATCACCGACAGCAGGCCCTCTTCGAGCTCGGTAATCGGCGCCGAGATGTAGTTGCTGAGGAAGATACCGCCCCCCACCACCAGCAGAATGCCGAGCGCACCGACCGCAAAGATCGGCCAGAGCAGTCCACCCACGCTCGGCACCAAGGATTGGTTGAGTCCCGCCACGAGCAAGACCTGAGCGCCCTGATACCCTTGCAGCGGCTCGGCCGCGTACACCGCCGACGAGTCGTCAAAGATGGCGCGGCCCGCTTTCAGAGCGGAAGCGGCGCGGCTGAGCACGCTCGGCTGACGCAGCGCCTCGAACGCCGAACGCGGGCCCTCGAGCGTGCCCGAGGCGATGATCTCGACCGTGTCGGGCTCCTTCACCACCGCGACCGCGAGTGCCTGCCCGCTCGTCGCTCGACTGATCAGGCTCAGCCGTTCATCGTTCAACGGTGAGCCGGCGATCAGCATGCCCACCACCTCGCCGCCCTCGCCGCGCACCGGAGCGTAGCTCGCCAGCAACTGCTCCGAACGCTGGCGATTCAGCCACACCTGACTGCTGGTATCCCCGGTGCGCAGGGCCTCGGCGATCGACGGATAGGCACGGCCCAGATCTTCACCCCGCATCTGACTCGAGTCATTGCGACCGATGACGAGGCCGCGCGAATCGACGAACAGCACGATCGGGATGGGCAGAGCAGCCAGCGCCGTGCTCTTGGTGGCAGCGTCCCGCAACCGCTTGGCCTGCGCACTGGCGATTTCGCTGCGCGCCTGGGAGGTCCCGCCAGCAAACATGCTGACCACGGCCTCTTCCGCGGCGCGCTCGGACAACCAACGTTCGAGCCGCAAACTGTCGAGCTCGAATTGCATGTTGGCGGAGCGAATCGCGCGCTCGGCAGCGGACTTGCGCTCGGTGCGATTGGACAGCACATCCTCGAGCGTCGCCTTGACTAGCGCGAACGAGAGCAGGCCGACGATGAGCAGGATGGTTGAATTTACGATGATGATCTTCCAGCGCATAACCTCATCGACCCCTTCGTCTCGGCGGTGGTCAACGGCGGCCCCTGGAGGGAGCTGCCCTACCCCCCGGTTACGGCCAGCGCTCGCGTAGGGTGAAGCCGGCGGCTCATTCCGATCTGGCTGCAGTCAGCGGGGCCCTGTGCGGGCGCGTCCGGGCGCGTCCGGGCACTCCCCGGCGGCTCCTCGAGAATTGTTTGCGGCGCCAATTTATTTTCAGGCGAGCGTCGCGTCGGTTGTGCTAGCAGTGTCCCGATGAAGCGGCTCGGTCATCAGGCCGATCCGAAAATCACGGTAGGTGTAGCTCAGTGGTAGAGCACTGGATTGTGGCTCCAGGTGTCGCGGGTTCAATTCCCGTCACTTACCCCCAGTTTCTCGCGGGGGGCCCCTCGTCAGGGTCCAGACCTAGGGTGAAGAGCAAGACGTCCGAAAGCGGCAGCTGAGAGCTGGCATTACCGGCCACATTGAATTCAAATAGACGCATTGGATTCAACAGCCCTGCGGGGCGCGGAGATCAGCTTGAGGCATCGTCTTATCTTCTCGGGGCTTTTGGTGGCAGCGACCGGCGCGGTGGCGTGCGGGGATGACGAGGTCGCGCCACGACAGGCAGTGTTTTGGCTCGGGCTGGGCAGCACGGCGACCGCACAATGCTCGGCGAACCGGGTTTTCCAGCTGCCGGCAGACGCGCGGACCACGATCACCGGCTCCGGCCAGGGGGAGCGCGTCAAGGACGGGCAGGACCTCCAGGGCAGCGACGCGCTGGTCGAGTGTACCGTCCAGGAGAGCCCCAAGGGCTCGCTCAGCTACAATGTAGACCTCACTCTGTCGGTCGGGGAGATCGGCAACTTCAGCGCCGACGGTGTGTTGACCGGGAACAGCGGCACCCTGGACGTGAACTTCAACACCGCCCAGTTCCAACTGAAGCAGGATGACTGCACCGTCGACATCGAGGAGATCCGCGGCGGCGCCATCTGGCTGCAGAATCTGCACTGCACGAACATGCGCGATCCGAGCTCGCCCGGCGTCTCGTGTGACGCCCTCGGCGGAGTGATCTTCGAGAACTGCGCACGCTAGCGCCCAATGTAAGGGTTCGGCCGATCCCTTCCCCGAACGAGCCACGCACGGGCGCCGGCCAGGCTGCGCGTTCCGCAGCCTCCGTTCTCTGCGCAGCATGAGCCAGGGAGGGGTGCGCGCGCGCCCCTCCGCTGAAACCCCATCGCCGCTCTACCGCTGCGGACTTCCCCCGCCAGCGTCCCTGGGCGCGAGGCTAGATGAGCGTATCGGCAGCGGCGGAGGAAACCGGTGCTGGACGATCGGAGCTCGGGCTGCCCTTGCCCCGGTTGTCGGAGCCATCCGCGCCGTCTTTCGCGACGATGCGCACCAGAACGGCGGTGATGTTGTCCTCGCCACCGTGCTCATTCGCCAGCGCGGTCAAACGCCGACAGGCATCGCCCAGATCGACGTTCTGCCCCGCCACCTGCAAGATCTCGGCGTCCGAGATCATGCCGCTCAGCCCATCCGAGCACAGCACGAACGTGTCCCCCACCCGCACCTCGTGCGCGAGCAGATCCACTTCCACGCTGTCCTGCATGCCGAGCGCGCGCGTGATCACGTTCTTGGGCAATTCGCTGCGCTGATCCTCCGGCATGTCCGGCATGACCTTGAGGTAATCGTTGACCAGCGAGTGGTCCCGCGTCAGCTGCGAAATGCGCCCATCGCGGATCACGTAGGCACGGCTATCGCCGACGTGACCCACGTACATCTTGCGCGTGTCGGGGTTGAACAAAGCGCCGACGACCGTCGTGCCCATGCCCCTCAAATCTTGCGATTTGAGGCTGTGCTCGTAGATCTGCCGATTGGCCAAGCGAATCGCCGTGAGCAGGCGGTTCTCGCTCTCCGAGAGCGCGGAGTCGAAGTGAAAGGGCCAGGTCACTTCCTCCCCGGCGGTGCGCTGGAAGAAATCCGAAATCGACTCCGACGCCAGGCGGCTGGCGACATCCCCCGCGCGATGGCCGCCCATGCCATCCGCAACGATGAACAAATCATGCTCGCTGAGGACAGCGAACGAGTCCTCGTTGTGTTCCCTCTGCAGGCCCACGTCGGTGATCCCCACCCCGCGTGCCTGAAGCGACGCTGCTGATACCGATTGCTGCGACACTCTGCTCAGAACCACAAATTGTTTTGACGCCAGGACGGCGCGCCACCCCGCACTAGTGAAACCAAACCACCCCTGGGCTGCCTTGTCAACACAGGCCGACCAAAAGGCCTACTTCGCTATGCCCGCGACAGACTCGCTCATTCCGGGACGAGCGGCGGCGCGATGGCTAGATGGCCAGAATTTCCTTTTCTTTGGCCTGCACGATGCCGTCGACGGCCTGTCCTCCCGCGCTGACGACCTCCTCGACCCGCTTCTTGGCGCGGTCGAAATCGTCCTCGCTCACGGCGCCGTCTTGCTTCAGCTCGCCGAGCATGTCGATGGCGTCGTGCCGCGCCTTGCGGATCGTGACCCGGCAGTCTTCTGCGGTCTTTTTGGCGATCTTGACCAGGTCACGCCGGCGCTCCTCCGTCAGGGGAGGAATCGGCACGCGAATGACCTGGCCATCGACCTGCGGATTTAACCCGAGGTCGCTCTCGCGCAGGGCGCGCTCCACGTTCTTGACCTGGTCCTTGTCCCAGGGCTTCACGGTCAGCATCCGCGGCTCGGGGACGGCCACGGTGGCCATCTGCGGCAGCGGCGTGACCTGCCCATAGTATTCCACGCGCACCCCGTCGAGCATGCCCGCGTGCGCGCGCCCCGTGCGCAGCTTCGCCAGTTCACGCTTCAGAGAGATCTGCGCCTTCTCGATTGCCTGCTCCAACTCGGTGATGACTTCGTTCAGCATTTTTCCTCGGCCTGGCGGGCTTCGGCGGGAGCCTATACCACGGCGGAGCCCGAGTCATGCCACCCGTCACCGCCTCGGGAGTCGGTCCACCACCCGAAGCAGGAGCTCGGGTCCACCCCGCCCCAGGTGCCCCCCGAACATCCTGAACGCAACTCGTACTTGCCGGTCGGAGCGGCGCGAGTACCCTCTAGGGTGTGGAGAATGGGTACGTCAATCTGGTGGCAGTGGTCGGATTTCTCATCGTGGCGATCGGGCTGATCCCCACGGTGCTCCTGCTGGGTAGCCCCAAGAGCAAGCCTGAGCGCAAGTGAGCGTGCCCGGACGAGCCCGCCCACGGGGCGGGCCGGGCTGCAAGACGATCCGCTCAGCCTTTGGAAGCTCCGCGTTTGACTTGTCTCGGCCAACGGACCATTGAGCCTGGTCTCGTCTCGTTGCATCGGACTTACACATGTTAGTCGGCCCCATCGTGCAGCCCGTGTCCACGACCACAGATAGCGACATGCGCCCTGGGCCGCTCGTTGCAGCCTCCGAACCGCCGGAGGTGTCCATCGTCATTCCGGGCCTGAACGAGTCGCAGTCCTTGGCGGAGCTGGCGCGCCGCGTGCACGTGGCACTCGAGCCTCTCGGCTCCTACGAGCTCATCTTCGTCGACGACGGAAGCACCGACGACAGCTGGCAGCGCATCGTCGCGCTGCACGAAGAGAATCCGAACGTGCGCGGGGTGTGCCTGCGTCGCAACTTCGGCAAGGCCATGGCGCTCACGGCCGGGTTCCGCGTCGCGCGCGCGCCCGTGCTGGTCATGATGGACGCCGATCTTCAGGATGATCCGGATGAGCTACCGCGCTTCCTGGACAAGATCCGCGAGGGCTTCGACGTCGTCGTGGGCTGGAAGGTAAAGCGCAAAGATCCGCTGAACCGTCGCCTGCTTTCGAGGTTCTTCAACGGCACGGTGAGCTGGCTCACGAACGTCGAGCTGCACGACATGAACTGCGGCTTCAAGGCCCTGCGCCGCGAGGTGATCGAGACCGTGCCGATCTACGGTGACCTCTTTCGCTTCATTGCAGCGCTGGCCTCGGCCCAGGGCTTTCGCATCACCGAGATCCCCATCACCCATCACAGTCGGCAGTTCGGGCGCTCGCGCTACGGGCTGGAGCGGGTGCTGCGCGGGACCTTCGATCTGATCAGCGTCCTATTTTTGATTCGCTACGCGCGCAGCCCGATGCATTTGTTTGGCATGGTCGGCCTGCTTTTGGGCTGCGGGGGCACGCTGATCAACATCTACCTGAGCGTGCTCTGGTTTGGCGGGCACGGTATCGGCAGTCGTCCGCTGCTCATGCTGGGCGTGCTCATGACCATCATCGGGGTGCAATTCGCGTCGCTCGGTCTGTTGGGAGAGTTTCTGGCGTACCAGGGCCAGAAGCGCGGCTATCGGGACACGCTGCCCGTACGCGAACGGGTCGGCTTCTGACTTTCGATCTGGGGAGCCGTCTCGGTCGGACGAGATGGCGCTGCGCGCTCAGCGTCCCGGTATTCGCGGCCCTTCTGGGTCTGACCAGTCCCGCCCGCGCGCTGCCCAACACTCACGCACCCGCCATCTCCACGTGGGACGCGCGGGCATCGAGCGTCGTGTTGGGCCTGGGCCGTGCCGTGTCGGGTGAAGGCAGCATGTCGCGCATCAGCTACAATGCCAACTTCAGCTCGACGAGCGGCGTGCTCAGCGCACAATTCGGCGTTCACTACCTCAGCTATCGAGACAAGGACGATGGCCCCCTGGCTCACGGCGTCTCGGCGGGGGGCGTAGCGCTATTCAGCATCCCGATCGGGCAGCGCTTCCCGAGTGGAGTCCCTCGTTCGAGCTTTGGGTTCTACGTCGGCGGGGTGCCCACGGCGCTCATCAGCGGTCAGCTCAATTTCGTCAGTGTGCCGCTGGTGCTGGGCATCGGAATGCCGCTCTCCCCGGCGCCCTGGATCACCATCGCCCCCTGGCTGGAGGTCTCTCCCGGCTTCGACTTCGATACGGAGATTCACGAAGTATCGACGGCCTCCGCCATCCAATCCGCCATGGACGGGACGCTGACCCGGGCGGAGGTGGAGGCCCTGGTAGAGGAAGGGCTGCAGATCAAGGAAGAGACGAGCGTCGGCAAGCGTGGGGGCGTGTCCATCGGGATCCACCTCGGCGCGCGCGCGGATCTCGCGCTCAACTTCACTCTCGGTCAGGGCCACGGGGTAGAGCTCGGCGCAGGGCTGGTCGTGCGCTGGGATGACGTCGTGCCCGGGGTGACGGCTGCCCTGGCAAGCCAGACCGGGGCCGAATCGCCTGCTCCCACGCCGCGCCGAGCGCCCGCTCCGGCGCCGGTGACGAGCGCCCCACCACCGGTGACGCCCAGCGTCGTCATGCCGGCGGCGAAGACGCAGCGCCGAAAACCCGCCGCTGCCCCCGCCCCCGTAGCGTCCCCTCCACCCGCGCCCGCGCCCAAACCGGCGGCGCCGAGCTTGCCCCCGCTGCAGGCGGCGCCGCCTCGGCCGCGCTGAGGCAACGATGGAGGTCTGCCTTTTGCGCTGCAGGCGACAGAGACGGACACGGACTTACCTGTGCTGGCCCTGCAAAGCGGGTCTCCGAGACCCCCGGTTGAGCCTACGCGATGTTCCGAGTAGGCTCCGTGAGTGAGACTCGATGCGTAAACTGTTCATCCTCGATAGCAACGTTCTCCTGCATGATCCTCAGGCCATCTTCAAATTCGAAGACAATGACCTGATCATCCCCATCTACGTGATCGAGGAAATCGATCGCTTCAAGCGCGACAGCAGCGAGCGCGGGCGCAACGCCCGCGAAGTTGTCCGCCTGATCGATGCGCTGCGGGAGGAAACCGGGGGATCGCTGTCCGAGGGCACGGCGGTCGGATCGGGCGGCACTCTGCGCGTCTACGTACCGGAGCGCCGGGCGCAGCTCGGCTCCTCGCTGAACCCCAGCTCGGGCGACAACGCCATCCTGCAGGTGGCGGTCGAGCTGCAGAAGAGCACGCCCGATCGTCCCACGGTGTTCGTCACCATGGACATCAACCTCAGGATTCGCGCCGACGCCCTGGGGCTGAAGACCGAGAACTATCAGCACCAGTCGGTCCAACCCGACAACATCAAGCCGGGCGTGATCGAGATCGTGCACCCCGCGCTCGATGGCTTCTTCTCCACCGGGGAAATCTCGGTCGATGATGGCCGGCTCTACCCCAACCTGTGCGTGATGCTGCGCAGCGCCGAAGACGAGAAACGGACCGGGCTCGGGCGCGTCGGCGCCGACGGAAAGATCCGGCGTGTCTCGGTTCCGGCGGAGGGCATCATGGGCCTGCGCCCCCGCAACCGTGAGCAGACCTTCGCCCTCGATCTGTTGCTCGATGACGCCGTACGCATGGTGACCTTGGTGGGCGCCGCGGGCACGGGCAAGACGCTGCTGGCGCTGGCCGCCGGCCTCAAACGCTGCGTCCAGCACGGCGCCTATACGCGCCTGCTCGTCAGCCGCCCCATCATTCCGCTCGGTCGGGACCTCGGCTTTCTACCGGGCGACATCGACGAAAAGCTCGGCCCCTGGATGAAGCCGATCTTCGACAATCTGGAGTTCCTGCTGATCAGCGGCGGCAAGCGCCGCGGGCTGCCCGAGCTGGACGAGATGATGACGAGCGGCATCATCGAGGTCGAGCCGCTCACCTACATTCGCGGGCGAAGCCTGCCCCAGCAGTACGTGATCGTCGACGAGGCGCAGAACCTGACGCCACACGAGGTCAAGACGATCGTCACTCGCTGCGGCGAAGGCACCAAGATCGTGCTGACCGGCGACCCCTACCAGATCGACAATCCGTACGTGGACGCCGCCACCAATGGGCTCACCTACGCAGCCAACCGCATGCACGCTGAAGCCCTGGTGGGCCATATCGTGCTGACCAAGGGGGAGCGCAGCGCGCTCGCCAACCTGGCCGCGAACAAACTGTAAAGCGCCGGCTCGCTCAGACGGCGGCCGTGGGCTCGTGACGGGCGGCCCAATCGATCGCCAGGGTCTCGGGGCTCGGGCTGCGCCCCGAGCTAGAATGTGCGGCCTTGACCTGCGCGATCACCATGGGCGCCGACCTCTGCCACCAGAGGTCGGCATCGCCGGCGGTCCACCGGGCGAGGCCCAGGACCTCGCCCAGCTGGGTGCGCAGGTCCGCGGCCGACGCCGGGCGCCCGCTGGGGCTCTTGGACAAGCAGGCCAGCACCAGGGCGTCGAGGGCCGCCGGAATCTCCTGGGCCGCGCGACTGGACACCGGCACCACCGCCTCGTGCAGATGCTTCATGCAGACCTCGAGCGTGGTCGTGCCGGTAAACACGGGCTCGCCCACGAGCAGAAAGTACGCCACCGCGCCGACCGCGTAGAGATCGGCGGCGGCAACCACGCTGCTGGGATCGAGGATGGCTTCCGGCGCCATGTACCAGGGGGTTCCGAGCAACGCGGTGGCGTTGGTCGCGCCCGGGTTGTCCGCTGCCGCTGGCTCCTTCACCAGACCAAAGTCCAACACCTTCAAGTGGTCACTGACGAGACCCCGCACGCACAACATCAGGTTCGCCGGCTTGATGTCGCGGTGGACCAGGCCGACGGAGTGCGCCTCCACGAGTGCGCCGCACAGCTGCACGAGCAGATGCACCACACGCTGCGGCGGCAAAGGCCCCGCGTGCCGCACCAGATCCTCCAGAGTGATGCCGTCCAGGTACTCCATCACGTAGTAGAACAAGCCATCGGGCGTGCGCCCAAAGTCGTAGATGGCAATGGTGTTGGGATGCGTGAGCGCACTCGTGAGCTGCACCTCGCGCTCGAAACGACGAATGCTACGCTCGCCGGCCAACGCCTGAGGCAGGATCTTGATGGCCGTGGGGCGGCGCAACAAGCTGTGGCGCGCCCGATACACGACGCCCATTCCGCCCTCGCCGATGCGCCCTTCCAGAGTGTATTGCCCGACCTCCCGGGCCTGGCGAGCCCGCTGCCGCAGGCCGTAGATGATGCGCGACGCCAGCGTGGCCACCGCCACCGTGAGCGCGGACCACATTCCGATATACGCGGTGCCGATCACGACCATGCCGAACGACGGGATCGGGGCCTCACTGGCCAGGCGCTCGGTGATGAAGTATCCGGCGAGCGTGGCCGGCAGCGCCGCCAGCGAGCTCACCACCAGCGCGCGCCGCGCCGTGGCGGGCACGATGATGGAGTGTGTGACGATGGTCGCCAGGCTCGTCATGACCGTGACCGTGGCCTGTTGAAAGCCGCCGCCATCGAGCACGCCCTTGTAGGCAAAGCAGCCGATGCTGCCGACCAGGCTGCCGACGTCGATCCAGTTGAGCGCTCGGGGCGAGCGCTTGCCGCTCTTGCAGGCGAGCCACGCCGCGCCAAACACCAGCATGGCCGCCAGGTGCAGCGCCTCCCCCGGGCCTTGCACGAGCGCGAGCCAGCTGTGCTGACTCAGCCCTCGAATCAGCCAATTGAAGGCGTAAAACGCGAGCGAGAGCAGAAACATGACAGCGCCAAAATAGGCGATGCGTTGATGCAGGAGGCGCCGGTCCTCGGCGGAATTGCCGGGCACGGCGCTCCAGTCGGGAAGCGCGCGGATCTCGTGCTGCTGTTGCATGCTGCGCCTGCGTGAGAAAGCGCCGAGGCTACGCTGCCTGAGCCCGGCCGCCCAGGGCCTTGCGCGGGGAATGTGGGCTGGTAGAGTGTTCGCCTCGAAATGACCGGTGCCCCTTTGCCGCGCATCGTCGTGCTCGATGGTCACACGCTCAACCCGGGCGATCTGAGCTGGGAAACACTGGCGGCGCTGGGCAGGCTCGAGGTGCATGCGCGCACCCGGCCCGAGCTCTTGCTGGAGCGCGCGCAGGGCGCGCCGCTCCTGCTCACCAACAAGACGCCGCTCGACGAGCCCACGATCGCTCAGCTTCCAGACTTGCGCTACATCGGCGTGCTGGCGACCGGAACCAATATCGTCGACCGCGCAGCCGCTCGATCACACCGCATCGTCGTGAGCAACGTGCCCGATTATGGTGCCGATTCCGTGGCGGAGCACACGCTCGCGCTGCTGCTCGAAGCGAGCAAACACGTCGCTCGGCACCTGGCCGCGGCGCGCGACGGCGCTTGGTCCGCACAGCCAGATTTCAGCTTCAGCGTGGGCGAGATCCGCACTCTTGCCGGTCGTACCCTGGGCCTGGTCGGGCTCGGCGCGATCGGTCGGCGCGTGGCGGAGCTCGCTCGGGCCTTCAAGATGACGGTGCTGGCCGCGCGGCGCGAGGGTGACACGAGAACGCCGGTGCCCAGCGCGGACCTGAGTTGGTGCACGCTCGATGAGATGCTCGGGGCCGCCGACTTCGTCTCGCTGCACTGCCCGCTCAGCGAACAGACCGAGCGCATGATCAACCGGGAGCGGCTGGCGCGGATGAAGCCCGGCGCGGTCCTGATCAACACGGCGCGCGGCGCGCTGATCGATGAGGCCGCACTCGCCGCGGCGCTCCGCTCCGGGCCGCTCGCCGCCGCCTATCTCGATGTGCTCGCGATCGAGCCGCCCCCCGCCGGGCACCCGCTCCTCGGGCTGCCCAACTGTTGGGTCACGCCGCACGTGGCGTGGGCCAGCCGCGAAGCGCGCGGCCGGTTGATGGACGTCGCCGTGCGCAACGTGCGGGCATTTCTGGCGGGCGCGCCTCAGCACGTGGTCAACTGACAGATGAGCATCGATGAAACGTTCAAGGCCATCCGCCAGGCCTGCTCCGCGGGCACCTGGTCTCGCGCCGTGGAACTGGTGCGCGCCTCGGCCGTCGCCGGTGTCAGTGAAGACGCCGAGGAGATCGTGTGTCGGGTGCGCACGCCGGATCGGGCGCTGGCGCCGACGGTCGTGCTGTACCCCGCCGATGAGGAGTGGGACTGCGACTGCGAGAGCAAGGCGCCGTGTTGCGAGCACGTGGCCGCCGCCGTGATCGCCGCGCGTCGCGCGCACCAGGAGGGCACGACGCTGCCCGCCGACCAGCGCTCGGGCGCGCACCTCGGCTATCGCTTCAGCTCTGCGCCCAACCACCTGGTACTGCAGCGCTTCGTGGTGCAGCCCAACGGCGCCGCAGAGCTGCTCGACCGCAGCGTCTCCAGCATCGCCTCCAGCGCGGCGGACACGCGGCGCCTGGCGCCGAGCCAGAGCGACATCGCCATCGACCGCCTGCTCGGCATCAAGTTGCACGGTCCGCTCACCGGCGAGACTCTGGAGGGCGTGCTCCTGGCACTGGCGGGCGCACCCGACGTGGAGCTCGACGGCAGCCCGGTGAGCATCGAGAGCGCGCCCATCAAGCCGGTCGGCTACGTGTGCGACCACGACTCGGGCTTCAAGGTGGTGCTCGAGAAGGATCCGCGCATCACCCAGCTGATCGCGCCGGGCGTGGTGAGGCTGGGAGACCGGCTGGGGGTGCTGGGTGAGACGGACGCCACCGGGCGCTCGCTGGAACGCCTGCCGAGCGAGCGCGTGTACGGGCCGCGCGATGTCTCGCTCCTGGTCACCGAGGTGCTGCCGCAGCTCGTCAAGCGCTTCAACGTGGAGGTGCGCACCGACCGCTTGCCCAAGCTGACCCGCGCGCTGCGCCCGAGCGTGGTGCTCGACGTGGAGCAAGAGGGCAACACGCTGAGCGTGCTCGCCACGCTGGTGTACGGCTCCTCCGCACGCATCGACGGGGGGCAAATGGTGCACCTCGGCGGCGACGTGCCGATCCGCGACGAAGAAGCCGAGCGTCGCGCCGTGCGGCGCGTGAAAGAACTGCTCAATCTGACGCCCGGCAGCCGCCTGATCGTGAGCGGGGAACCGGCCACGGTGCTCGCGTCTCGGCTCGACAGCTATCAGGGGGAGATGCGTGGGCGCTCACCGCATGGCTTCATCGAGCGGCAGACGCTGGAGCCACGGGTGGATTTTCAGGCGGGCGCGCTATCCATCGAGTTTGCGGCCGGCAGCAACGGCGCACGCCACGCCAGTGCCGAGGCCGTGGTCAAGGCGTGGCAGAGCGGCATGGACCTCGTGCCACTGAACGAGGGAGGCTGGGCACCGCTGCCGACGGGGTGGCTGGAGCAACACGGCCGCCGCGTCGCGGACCTGCTGGACGCCAAACGCGCTTCGGCAAATGCTCCTCTGCCCGGGTATGCACTGCCCGGGCTGGTTCAACTCTGCGCGGACCTGGGCCAGGATCCGCCCGGCGATCTACAGCGCCTCAAACCCTTGATTGCGGGCTTCGAGGGCATTCCCGACGCCGAGCGGCCGAGTGATCTACGGGCGGAGTTGCGCGACTATCAGCGCCAGGGCGTCAACTGGCTGTGCTTCCTGCGTGACGCGGGCCTGGGCGCGACCCTGGCCGACGACATGGGCCTCGGCAAGACCCTGCAGGCGCTGTGCGCGATCCGGGGCCGGACGCTGGTGGTCTGCCCGCGCAGCGTGCTCTTCAACTGGCAGAAGGAAGCCGCGCGCTTCCGCAGCAAGCTGTCGAGCCATGTGTATCACGGTCCGAAGCGCGCGCTGGATCCGAACGCCGACCTCACCATCACCACCTACGCCGTACTGCGCATCGACCAGGAGCTCCTGTCGAGCCAGAGCTGGGACATGGTGATCCTGGACGAAGCACAGACCATCAAGAACCCCGACAGCCAGGTGGCGCAGGCCGCGTATCGGCTGAATGCCAAATTCCGCGTCACCCTGAGCGGTACGCCCGTCGAAAATCGCCTGGAAGAACTCTGGAGTCAGTTCCGCTTCACCAATCCAGGTCTGCTCGGCGGGCGGCAATATTTTCAAGATCAATACGAGCGACCGATCGCCGATGGCAAGCCGGATGCCGCACGCTCGCTGCGCGGCAAAATCCGGCCGTTTCTCTTGCGGCGCATGAAGAGCGAAGTGGCGCGCGAGCTCCCGCCGCGCACCAACCTCACGATCGAGTGCAATCTGAGTGACGACGAACGCGCGGTGTATGACGCCATCCGCGCCGCGGGCCAGAAGGAGATCGTCGAGCGTCTGCAGGCCGGCGGCAACGTCATGCAAGCTCTGGAGCTCCTGTTGCGGCTGCGCCAGGCGTCCTGCCACAGCGCGCTGGTGCCCGGGCAACAGGCGGCGGGCTCGACCAAGATCCAGGAATTGCTGGATGCTCTCGAGCAGGCGGCCGCCGAGGGGCACAAGGCGCTCGTGTTCTCCCAGTGGACCGGCTTTCTCGATCTGATCGAGCCGCATCTGAACGCAGCAGAGCTGCGCTGGCTGCGGCTGGATGGGTCGACGCGAGATCGGCAGGGCGTGGTGGACGGGTTTCAGGCCCCGAGCGGGCCGCCCATCTTGCTGGCGAGCTTGAAAGCGGGCGGCACGGGCCTCAACCTCACCGCCGCCGACCACGTGTTCCTGATGGATCTATGGTGGAACCCTGCCGTGGAGGATCAGGCCGCGGACCGCGCGCACCGCATCGGGCAGCAGCGGCCCGTCTTCGTGCATCGCCTGGTGGCCAAGGACACGGTCGAAGAGCGCATCGTCGCGCTGCAGGAGCGCAAGCGCGGCATTGCCGACGCCGCACTCGGGGACGCCGACCAAGCGGGCGGTCTGACGCGCGAGGACCTGCTGGCTCTGCTGGAATGAGCCCGGGCATCAGCTAGAGCGCAATAGTTCGTGGCGCGACCTCGATTCGATGGAGTCGAGACGCTACAATCGAGGGGAAATGACCAGCGTCTACATTGCCAGCATCGCGCGCACCCCGATCGGCTCGTTCCTGGGTGCCCTGTCCTCCCTGACGGCCCCCGCACTGGGCGCCGTGGCCATTGCCGCGGCGATCGAGCGCGCCCGAGTGAAGCCGGAACAGGTGGACGAAGTGCTGATGGGCAACGTGCTACAGGCGGGGATCGGGCAAGCGCCGGCTCGGCAGGCAGCACTCGGCGCGGGGCTGCCGGTCAGCGTGCCCTGCACCACGGTCAGCAAGGTCTGCGGCTCAGGCCTGCAAGCGATCATCCAGGGCTACCGCAGCATCCTCACGGGGGACGCCGAGCTCGTGGTGGCCGGCGGCATGGAGTCGATGTCCAATGCGCCGTATTACCTGGAGCGCGCGCGCACCGGGCTGCGCATGGGCCACGGCAAGCTCACCGACGGCATGATCGTGGACGGCCTGTGGGACCCGTACAACGACTTTCACATGGGCAACGCGGGGGAGATGTGTGCCCAGCGCTACGAGCTGGATCGCCAGAAGCAGGATGCCTTCGCAGCGGAGAGCTATCGCCGTGCGCTCGTGGCGCAGAAGCAGGGCTGGTTTGCGGGGGAACTGGTCAGCGTACCCGTGCCGCAGCGCAAAGGCGCACCGCTCCTGGTCGAGGCCGACGAAGAGCCGGGGCGCGGCAACATAGAGAAACTCCCCGAGCTCAAGCCCGCGTTTGACAAGGCCGGGACGATCACGGCCGGCAATGCCTCGAGCGTGAACGACGGTGCCGCTGCCGTGGTGCTGGCCAGCGCCGCCGCCGTCGACCGATTCGGTCTAAAGCCCCTGGCGCGCGTGCGAGCTCACGGTAGCTTCGCCGCCGAGCCCGCCTGGTTTACCACCGCTCCCGCTACCGCCAGCCAGCGCGCGCTCGAGCGAGCGGGCCTCGCTGCCGGCGCGATCGATCTCTGGGAGATCAACGAAGCCTTTTCGTGCGTGACGCTGGCCTGCGGGCAGCTGCTCGGGGTGAGCCAGGAGCGGATCAACGTGCACGGCGGCGCCGTCGCGCTCGGGCATCCGATCGGAGCCTCGGGGACACGGGTCGTGGTCACGCTGCTGTCGGCGCTCCAGCAGCGCGGCCTCGCGCTCGGCCTCGCCACCTTGTGCATCGGCGGCGGGGAAGCCTTGGCGCTGATCGTGGAGCGCGTGTGACCGCCCTCGCCCCGGCGGAGCGCAGCCGCGACGGCGACACGTCCCCGCCGGGCGCGCTGTCCAAGCTGAGCTTCTGGCATGGCGTGCTTGCCATACCCGAGGGCGTACGCTTCATCGCCGCGCGGCCCGCGAGCTGGCCCGCGGCGGCCGTGCCGTGCCTGATTCTGCTCTTGCTCGCGGTGCCGCTCGCGTGGTGGGCGATCGGTGATTTTGGGCCGTGGCTGAGCCAGTGGCTCTTGCCCGAAGCGAGCAGCTGGTACGCCGAGAGCGCGCGCGTCGCGGTGCGCTGGCTCGGGTCCGCACTGGCAGCCTACCTGGGCCTGTGGCTATCGCTGCTCGTGTCGCCGACGCTGAGCGCACCGGCGCTGGAGCATCTGGTGCGAGTCCAGGAGGCGGCGCTCGGCGCACCCGAGCGCCCACGCCAGGGGTTCTTGTTCGAGCTGCGCTGCGGTCTCGAAGCGCAGCTCGGCGCGCTCGCCATCAGCATCCCGCTCTGGGTGGTGTACTGGACGCTGAGCGCGCTCTTGCCGGGAGCGGTGCTGTTGCTGTTGCCGCTGCAGGCGTTGCCGCTCGCGCTCAGCCTGGCGTGGAACCTGCTCGACTACCCGCTCACGCTGCGCGGCGTGCGCGCACGGCAGCGCTTTGCGCTCCTGCGCCAGCGGCCGGCCCCGATTCTGGGGTTCGGCCTGTGCTTTGCGGCGCTCGCCTGGATCCCCGGGGTGGCGCTTCTGCTCTTGCCGGCGGGGGTGGTGGGGGCAACCCGGCTCGCCTGGCGCCTGCTGCCCGACAGCGCAGCGGAGTAGTGCCGAAAAACCCCTGCTCGGCCACGAGGCCAAGGGCGTTCTCGGTTTGCATTTCACAACGTCGTCTGACAAGGTCCCGGTCCCGTGGCTAACCCGAGCGAATCAGTCCAGTGTAAACCCCTGCAGGTCATCGTCGATGGCAAAGGGGTCGAGCGAGCAATCAAGCACCTCAAGCGCAAGCTGGCAGCGGAAGGCCTGCTGCGCGAGCTGAAGAAGCGGCGGCACTACATGAAGCCGTCGATCAAGAAGCGCAAGAAGATCGCGGAAGCCGCGCGGCGTCGCCGCAAGCGCGAGCGCGTGATCGAATAGTCTCCTGCGCGGAGGCGCCTCCCTCGTGGAGGCATCTCCCCTCGCGGAGACAATCTGACGGTGATGTCGCGGCGAAAGCCGCGACTGTCGTTTTGGGGCCCTCAGGCGCCGAGCTTCAGGTGGAACGACTTGGGCCGGGTCAGTGCGTCGTAGCCGAGGCGGGATAGCGTGCAGCCGCGGCCGGAATCCTTCACTCCGGTCCAGGCCAGAGCGGGATCGAGGTAATCGCAACGGTTGAGAAATACCGTGCCCGTGGCGAGCTGATCCCCGATCGCGAGAGCGGCGGCGCGATCGGCGGTCCAGATCGAGGCGGTGAGCCCATAGCGGCTGTCGTTCATCAGCGCCACGGCGGCTTCGTCGCTGCTCACGGGCATGATGCCCACGACCGGGCCAAAGCTCTCTTCGTTCATCACGCGCATGTCGTGATTCACGTCCACCAGCACCTGCGGCGCCAGGTAGGCGGTGCCCGGCGCGTCCGCGGCAAAGTGCTTGGGATCGATCAGCGCGCGCGCGCCCTGCTTGACGGCCTCGCGCGTCTGCGCCCGCACGAAGTCGGCCGCCGAAGCCCGCACCAACGGGCCCAACGTGACCTCTGGATCGAGCGGACGACCGAGCCGATAGTCGTTGGTCAGCGCCACAAACGCCTCCACGAAGCGTTCGTATAGCGGCTGCGCGACGTAGATGCGCTCCACACCGCAACACGATTGGCCCGAATTGAAGAAGGCGCCATCCACGAGGTTTTCGACCGCAGACTTGAAATCCGCGTCGGCGCGCACATAAGCCGGATCCTTGCCGCCCAGCTCGAGCCCGATCGGGACCCGGCGCACCGCGGCCGCACGCGACACTGCGTCTCCGCCTGCCACCGAACCCGTGAACGCCACGAAGTCGACGCTGCCCCCGCTGATCAGCGTGCCGATCGCCGCGTGATCGGCGTGCACGACCTGGAAGACGTGCTCCGGAAATCCCGCTTCGGCGATCGCGTCAAAAAAACGCTCCGCGCACAGCGGTGTCTGATCGGAGTGCTTGAGGATCACCGCATTGCCGGCGATGAGGGCCGGGATCACCGAATTGACGGCGGTGAGATAGGGGTAGTTCCAGGGCGCCAGCACCAGCACGACCCCGAGCGGATCGCGCCGAATGAAGCGCTCGAAGCCCGGTTTGGGCCCCACGTCGATGTCGGCGAGCGCGCCCGGCGCGGCTTCCGCCATGAAGGTCGCACGCTCGGCGACGCCGCGGACCTCGGAGGGACCGTAGCGAAGTGGCCGCCCCATCTGCCAGGTCAGCTCCTTGGCGATCTCGTCCTTGGCGAGAGAGAAGCGTTCGACGAAGGCGCGCGCCAGCTGGCACCGCTGTGCGAGCGGCACGCGGCGCCACTCCGCCTGCGCGCGCCGGGCTCGCTGCACGACGTGCTCGAGCTCGGTCACATCCGCGAGCTCGCGCTCGACATACAGAGATCCGTCCACCGGCGAAAACGTGCGTTGTGTGCGCGTCATGTCGACTCCCATCCTCGGGCTGCAGCCTAGCGGTCCGATTCCACGGAATCGAGCGACTAGTTGCCCGAGCTCTCAGACGGCCGCGCCGGCCCCGAGCGCCAGGGGTATGTCGAACACTCACCTTCTCGGAGGGGCAACCTCACGCCACTCCTCGGGGGAGCCGCGGCGGGCGAGTCCCCCTCCAGAGGGCGCAGCGGGAGTCCCGCGGCGGAGGTCCCGATCGCGGGCGACGCGGGAAGCCCCATCGAGGCCGACGCGGGAGGCCCGCCGTGGGCGGGTTTGGGTCCGCCTCAGGCGCCGGTCATGGCGACCTGCAAGGTCGGCAGGTGGCGGTGCTGGGCGTCCAGTTCTGCCTGGACGATCTTGCTGACCAGCGGCCGACAGCCGCCACAGCAGGAGGAGGCGCCACACGCCTCTGACACGGCCCCTACGCAGCTCGCACCGGAACGAACACAGCGCCGAATCTCTCGATCAGTGACGCCATGGCAGTGACAAACAATCATGCATTGACCTGCTGAGACATTGCCCTGGAGACTTTGGCCCGCTGAAAGCCCACTGGGGCCCAGGCCGCTGAAAAGCCCTTCAAGGGCGCACACCTCAGCCTAGCTTACTGAGAACGACATTCAATAGGTAATCGTCACTTTCTAGACAAACCCCGGAAATCGTCGCCACGGCAAAAGGGCGCCCCGGCTGATATTGATTTGCAGGGCGTGTATCACCCCGGGAGGGTAGCCCCTTGCGCCCTGCCGCGACGCGCCGTTCGGCGCCCTCCCAAAGCGGGTCAGTTCCCGCCGCCCTTCGGACCGGGCCGGTGTGAAGTGCCACGAGGCCGCGCAGGCCGGCTCGGTGTGAGCTGCGACGAGGCACCGCGCAGACCGGCGCGGTGCGCTCGAAACCGGATGCCGGCGTGAGTGCTGCAGAGCGCGGCTGAACCCGCAGCGCGCGGCCGGACGCGACGAATTCACGATGATACAGATTGTCGATCTCAGAGCACGGGCGGCGCCGAGCGTGCCGACGGGACGGCGGCTCGTGGCATCTCGATGCGGTCCCGTCACTGTCGCGCAACGCGAATGCGATCAACGTCGCAGCTTGGTTGTGAGGGACGCCGGCAAGGTCTACCCTGCTGCGCCCAACCGTAAAGGAGGCCGAAGAATGAAAGGCAACGCTGGAGTCATCGACGCACTGAATGCCGTGCTCACCGCGGAGCTGACGGCCATCAACCAGTATTTCATCCATTTCAGAATGTGTGAGAACTGGGGCTACGCTGCGCTCGCCAAGAAGAAGCGCGAGGAATCGATCGAGGAGATGAAGCACGCCGACAAGGTGATCGCCCGCATCCTGTTCCTCGACGGCGTACCCAACATGCAGCGCCTCAGCCCCGTGAGCGTGGGCGAGGACCCGATCGAACAGCACAAGCTCGACCTCGCGCTCGAGCTCGAGGCCGTCAAACGGCTGAACGATGGCATCGTGCTCTGCCGCAACGCGGGGGACAATGGGACAGGCGAGCTGTTGGAGGACATCCTCAAGGAAGAGGAAGAGTCCGTCGACTGGCACGAGGCGCAGCTGCACCTCGTGAAAGAGCTGGGCAAAGAGCACTACCTCGCCCAGCACATCCACGACTGAACGGCTCCCCGGGCACCCCTTGCGGGGAACGCGCCCGCCCCTGACGGGGCGAGGCGGTCGCGTTCCCGCAGCGAGGCGCGCCGTGTTCGCCGTTCACCGTTTCTTTCTCGGGGGTTTGAAGCAAACCCCCGCCCCGCGAGCGGGGCCCCACCCCCAACTCCGCTCGCGGACTCGCGCATGCGGTCTGCCGTGCCGCAAGGAAGACCCCCGCAGCTCCGGTACCTTGTAAGAACCCTTACAAGCTTCGCTGCCACGAACAGTCCCCCCGCCGCAGCGCAAGCGGGGTTGGCCCCGCGCGCAGCCGCACTCTGCGAGGATGAGGCTCGAGCGGAGGCGGGGGTGGGGCCCCGCTTCCGCGGGGAGCCGTTCAGTTCACGCGTTCGAGCGCAGCGAGGAAATCCTCGGCTTCGACCTTGCTGTTGAAGCGCTTGGCTTCTCCGCCGTCGGAGCCAAACAAGATCACCGTCGGTAGGCCCAGCACGGCGTGCGCGCTGGTCGTCGCCTTGACGCGCGGATCCTCGTCGTCGGTCACGTCGACGCGCACGGCCACGAAACGCCCCGCCTCCTGCTGCACGCGCACGTCAGCGAAGGTCTCCTTCTCCATCTCTTTGCAGGCGACGCACCAGGCGGCGGTAAAATCGACGATCAACGGCCGCGACTCCTCGAGGGCGCGCTTCTGCGCCTGCTCGGTGAGCGGCCCCTGCCCCGTCTGCGCTGGCGACTCCCAGGCCAGCGTACGTTCCGGTTTCATCCAGCCCATCAGCAGCAAGAAGGCACCCGCGGTGGTCAGCACGACCCCGATGCCCTTCTGGAACTGAACCGGGAGGGATGCCCCTTCGAACGACTTGTGAATCGCACCGAGCGCGAGCCCGCCGGCGATCAGCGCCACGCAGATCACGCGAAAGACCAGACCGTGACCCGCCGGGGCAGCCAGCACGGGATACGCCGTCGACAAGAAGTAGAGCGCGACCACCACCAGCACGAGGCCGAGCACGCTCTTCACGTGCATCATCCAGCGCCCGCTCTTGGGCAGCTGCAGCGCGAAGGTGCCCACCAGGAAGAACGGCACGCCGAGACCGATCGCAAACGCCGCCATCAGCCCCGCGCCCAAGCCCGCGCTCTGGGTCTTGGTAATCCAGGCCAAGATGCCGGTCAGAAATGGGCCGGTACAGGGCGCCGCGATCGGGCCACAGATCATCCCGAGCACCAGCGCACCCCAGAACCCGGAGCCGCCCGAGCTCGCCAGGCGGTTCTTCAAACCCGAAGGCAGATCGAGCTCGAAGGCGCCGAACATCGACGCCGCCATGACCAGGAACAGCGCGCTCAGGCTGACGATGACCCAGGGGCTCGACAACAGGCTGCCAAACACGCCACCGGTGAGCCCGGCCACCACGCCGAGCGGCACGAACATCAGCACGATACCGCCGACGAAGGCGGCCGACAGAAGAAAGCCCTCAAAGCGGCTCTTGACGCTGCGTGCGCCAAACACGCTCACCGTCACCGCCACCATCGGATACACGCAGGGCGTGAAGCTCACGAGCAGCCCACTCGCGAAGGCGGCGAGCGTCGCGTACAGCGGCCCTTGCGACAGCGCTTCCGCGAAACCGCCGTCACTGGGCGCGGCGGCGGCAGGCACGCTGGCCAGGAGCGACAGGGTCACGGCCACCGCCAGGGCCGTCCAGTGGAGTCGGGGCGGTGCTGCGGGGACAGGGCTGCGAGAAACAGGGGGGCGAGACATGACTTAGACCTTAGCGCTCTCTTCGACCTCCAGCTTGGAAAGCAAGCTGCGGGCACGGGCGAGCTCGGCGCTCAGGCCCACGCGCAACGCGACTCTCCCGCCGTCGGCCCGTGCGACAAACTCTTCGAGATAGCGGCGCGCCGCGGCCGCGTCCCCCTGCCGATGAGCGAGCTCACCGAGCACGTAGCGGCCGTAGCCGCTCCCGCACGGCGCCGCCTCCAGGGCTTGACGCGCTTCGGCAAGCGCGCCCGAGATGCGACTCGTGGGTTTGCGCCCCGCGCTCAGACGCGACAAGAGCAGCTGCGCCCGATACAGCGGCCGCGCCGTGGTGCCCCAGCGCGCGGCTCGTTCAAACGCCGCCCCTGCCGCGGTGAAATCCTCGCGAAAGTAGAGCACGCTGCCGAGCGTCCAGAGATGAAAGGCACGGCGCGACGCGGGCCCGATGCGGCTCGCCCGCCGCAGCTCCTCGATCGCCTCGCGGTGGCGGCCGAGCCCCAGATAGGCACGCGCCAGGTCCTGACAGGCCACGTCGGCCAGAACGCCGAGCTCGATCGCTGCGCGCGCCGTCTCGCTCGCCTCGGCGAAGGACTCGGACTCCATCTGTGAAAGATAGAGCTGCCGCAGCAACATCGCACGCAGCGTCCGGTCAGCCCCCGCCTTTGCCAGCCCCCGGGTGGCGTATTTGGCGCGGGCCCCGGAGGTCTGCGCCGTCGTCGCCTTGCGCAGCCAGTCGCCCGCTTTGCTCTCCGCACCCGAGCTCATTCCATCTTGCGCTTCCTCTACACTCTTCAGGTAGATCGTTCGGGTAGATCGCGAGCCCCGCGGGACCGGCCTAGAGTAGTCGCGCCTGAACGAGCGTCCAGTTTTCGACAGTCCCTTCCAGGATGCTGGCGCCTCGGCCGCAGCACGTCAAGAAACGCCGCTTTCCGCACGGCAGGCCCAGCGACCGCAAGTCGTCCCGGTGCGTCGTTTTGAGCGGGTCGGAGGCGTCGGGGGTGTTACGAGGAGCGGCGTGATTTCGAGACCATTCGGGGCTCCTCGGCGCGGACGCTCGCCGAGTGCTGGCCCCGGCCGTTGGCTGTGCTTCACGGGTCTGCTGGCGCTCGGGGCGTTCGGTTGTGGGCGCAAAGCCACGGTCGAAGATTGCGAACAGATCGTGAAGCGTATCGTCGAGCTCGAGCTCGAAAGCGTCGTCCCGGAGCAGGAGCTGGGCACCGAGGTGCAGCAGACCCAGGAGGCGTTTCGCCAGCGCGCGCTGTCGGATTGCGTCGGCAAGCGCATCACCGACAAGACCCTGGCCTGCGTGGCAGCCGCCAAGAGCTCGGCCACGATCATCGACGAGTGCCTGGATTGAAGCGCCGGGCGTCGCTCCTCCGCGCCGCTCCCTTTGCCCCTACCTGCGCAGCGGCTCGAGCAGCTTGCCGAGGCGCGCCACGGCTTTGGGGATGTCCGGCGTCTCGCGCAGCATGCCCTCCATGGGGTCGCCGCGATCTGCGGCTCTGCCCGGCACCGTAAACATCGTCAGCAGGCGTGGATCGAGCGCCATGTGCACCTCTTCCCAGTACAGCGGCGTCGACACGCTCGCCCCGGGGTAGGCGCGCACGGAGTACGGAGCCACAATCGTGCGCGAACGGCCCGTCTGCCCGGTGTCGATGTAAACGCGACCGCGCCGCTCCGACACGCGCCGCTCCATCGTCGCCACGTCCGAATGACGCAGCTGCAGGACGCGACCGATCAGTTCCACGAGCGCCTTGGCCGTGTCGAACGAGATGCCGGGACCGAGCGGGATCAGCACATGTAACCCCGACTGCCCCGAGGTCTTGGGGTAGCCCGGCAGCTCCAGCTCGCCCAGGATCTCGCGCAGCGACAGCGCCAGCCGCACGCCCTGATGCAGCGGCTGCTCCCCCAGATCGAAATCGATGGTCAGAAAATCGCAGTGCTCCAGCGTCTGGCGCCGGCAGGCCAGCACGTGCAGCGGAATGCAACCGAGGTTGGCGATGTGCATGAGCGCGTCGGCGCTGTCGACCAGGAAGGTCGCGACGTTCTTGCCATCGCGTTCCTCGTCGCGCAGCACCAGCGTCTGCAGCCAATCGGGCGTGCCTTTCGGCACGTTCCACTGATAGAAATTCTTGCCGGTGATACCGTCGGGGTAGCGCACCAGCATCACGGGTCGATCGCGCAGATGCGGCAAGAGCGTGTCGGAAATCGCGGCGTAGTACGCGATCAGGTCGCCCTTGGTGAAGCCGTCATCGGGCCAGAAGATCTTGTCCAGATTGGTCAGCGCCACCCGGCTCGGCAGAGCGGATGGCGAGCCCGCGCCCGACCTCACTGCACCTGAACCCACCGCGCCGGAGCCGCCGCTCGCAGGGGTAGCCGACGCCGTGCGCGGCGCTGCCGCCTCGGCACGCGGTGCAGCCGCCAGGGCCCGTTCCTCCTCCGGCGTTTCCGGATCATGCTGCGGTGGCGCTGCGCGGCAGCTCTTGGGATCGATGTCCTCGCGCACGCCGATGAAGACCGCCATGCGCAGCCGCTCGTCCGGCGTCCACTCCAGATAGGAGGCGCGCACCACCACCTGGGGTTCCACGAAAAATCGCTCGCCCTGGTACGGCATCGGTTCGCCCACGGCGGGGTCATCGGCGCGCCGCAGCGGCTGCAGCCGGCGCAATAGATCGTCGATCGCCGAATCGCTCAGGCCGCTGCCCACGCGGCCCCGGTACACCCAGCGCTCCCCGTCCCAGGTGCCCAGTTCCAGCGCGCCCAGCCGCTCGCGCGAGCCCTTGCCCGACAGCCAGCCCACCACGACGAACTCGTCCTCGTGCCCGCACTTGAGCTTGATCCAGTCCTGCGTGCGCACGGGCCCGGGGCGGTACGGCCCCGCCGCGAGTTTGGAGACGACGCCCTCCAGGCCCTGCCGCTGGCACCAGTCGAAGAGCGGCCGGCCATCATTCAGGGCGTGATCCAACACCCAGATCACGCCCCGCCCGGGCAGGAGCTTGCGCAGCAAGCGCTTGCGCTCGAGCAGGGGGAGGCCGCGCAGATCATAGGGACCGAGCTGCAGCAGATCAAAGACCACGTAGTTGACCGGCACCCCGATGCGCGCCTGCTGGATGTCCTGCGGCTGGCGCGCGTGAATGCGCGGCGCCAGGCGCTGAAAAGAAGGGCGCCCGCGCTCGTCAAACGTGACAATCTCGCCGTCGAGCACCAGCCGCTGCGGCGCCAGCGTGCGCACCGCCCGCACCACCTCCGGGTAATTCGCCGCGGCGGGGCGCAGGCTGCGATAGCGCAAGGACACGTTGTCGTCGTGTTTGTCGGCGATGATGCGCACGCCGTCGAGCTTGAGCTCGTACAGGCGCCCGGCTTGCTGCAGCTCTCCGCCCTTGGTGGAGCAGAGCATCGGCACGAGCTCCGGCGTGTTCACGTTCCCCGTGGGCGCGCCCAGCGCCCGCGCCTCCTCGATCAAGGCGGCGGCGATCTCGGCACGCTGCCCGAGCTCGGTGATGGTCAGGCCCGACAGCACGCTGTGCGGCTGGCGCTCCGTGATCTCCTGCTCCCCTGCCCGGCTGTGCTCGTCCGGCTTCTTCAGGAGCAGCCATTGGCGCTGCGCGCGCTCCTCGCTGTCCTTGCCCTTGCCGGTCAGGACCAGTGCAAAACGCCCCTTCAGCTTTTGCCCGGAGAGCACAAAATCGATCTTGCCGTCGCGCTCCCCGGCCTCGGCGTTGGCCTCCAGGTACTGCACGCGCCCGATGTCCCAGACAATCATGGGGCCGGCCCCGTAGTTGCCCTCGGGGATCACGTCCTCGAAGTCGAGGTACTCGATCGGGTGATTCTCCGTTTGCACGGCCAGGCGCTTGTCCGCCGGGTCCAGGCTGGGGCCCCGGGGCACGGCAAAGCTCGCGAGGGTGCCGCCCATCTCGATGCGCAGATCGAAGTGCATACGTCGCGCCCCGTGTTGGTGCACGACGAAGTCCCCTTGCCACGTCTCCCGCGACCTGTTTATACGTTCAGCTGCGAAAGGTTCATTCGTGCGACCCGGATCCCGTTTGTCCCGGTACTTCTCGAGGTCGTTTGCAGAACTCTTCGTCAACGCCAATGGGGTCCGGTAGCATAGCTCCATGCCGGCTCGCGCCCTATCTTCGGCGACCATTTCGTTCGGACTGGTCGCCATCCCCGTCAAGCTGTTCACCGCGACGTCCTCGCAGTCGGTGAGCTTCAACATGCTCGATCCCGACACCAAAAGTCGGGTGCAACAGCAGTACATCAAGCCCGCCACGGGCGAGGTGGTGAACCGCAGCACGCTCGTCAAAGGCTACGAGTACGCGCGCGGCCAGTACGTGGTGTTCGACGAGGCGGAACTGAAGTCACTGGAAGCCGAGCGCTCCAACAGCATCGACATCGTCGAGTTCGTGCCGCTCTCCAGCGTGGACCTGCTCTCCGTCGAGAAGAGCTACTACCTCGGCCCCGACAAGGGCGGGGACAAGGCGTACGGGCTCCTCACCGAGTCGATGAAGAACACCAAGAAGGTGGCGGTGGGGCGCTGGGCCGCGCGCGGCAAGGAGCAGTTGGTGCTGATCCGCCCCTACAAGACGGGCCTCATCCTGCACCAGATGTTCTACGCCAACGAGGTGCGCGCCTATGACGAGGTGGACACCGGTGCCACCTTCGAGTTCAAAGACGCCGAGCGCAATCTGGCGGAAAAGCTGATCGCGGAGCTGACCACCGACACGTTCCACCCCGAAAAGTACAAGGACGAGTACGCCACGCGCGTGCTCGCTGCCGTCGAGCAGAAGGTCGCCGGTGAGCAGGTTCACGTCGCGCAGGAGGTGCCGCGCGCCCAGGTCATCGATCTGTTCGAGGCGCTCAAGCAGAGCCTGGAGCAGGTGCAGGGTCCGGGCGGTCCGGTCAAGGCCGGCACCTCGCCAGCAGCCTCCGAGAACGACGCCGCCGACGCGGGGGAGGAGAAAGCCCGCCCCATAAAAAAAGCGGCACCGCGTAAAACGCGGAGCCGCAAGGCCAGCTGAAGGAGACCGGCTAGTTTCTCGCAGAAGTCGTGCATGCAGGTGCAGGAGCGCAACTACGCTCGCCAAGCTGCACGAATTGAGAATCGGACGCTGTCCACCTCGGGGCGATTCGCCCCAGTAGCCCGGCGGCGGGGGGCTCGGCCCGGCGCGAGCCCTCCGATGGTGGCTGTTTGAGCGCTGCGGCGTTATGTATGCCGCGATGCCTACGACGGACGCTGCCGAGAATGCCGACGAAGGAAGATTTCGACGGCTCGTCGACACGCTGGATCACGCCGTCGTCTGGGAGTTCGACGAGACGCTCGGCGCGTACACCTTCGTGAGCCAGCACTCGCTGCTCGTGCTCGGTTACGAGTGTGAGGAGTGGCTGCGTGATCCTCATTTCTTCGAGCGGCGCGTCCATCCCGACGATTGGCCGAAGCTGGTCGAACTGTTCGCGAAGCTGCGGCGCGGGGAGACGGCCGATCTGCGCTGCGAACATCGGTGTCAGCGCGCCGATGGTACGATGTTCTGGGTGCATACAGGGGTCCACTTCGAGGTGCACCTGGGACACGCGCTGTTCCGCGGCGTCACCATCGACGTCAATCACCTCAAGGTGGCCGAAGAGCAGCAGCGCCTCGCACGCGAACAGGCCGAACGTGCCGCAAAGGCGCGGGATGAAATCCTGGCCGTCGTCGCGCACGACCTGCGCAATCCGCTGCAGACCATCCGCATGACCTGCGCGGTGCTCGACCAGGCGTCGGGGCCCGCCCACCAGACCGCCGTGATTGTGCGCGCCGTCGACCGCATGCAACGCTTGATCGACGACCTGGTGGATGCCGCCAGCATCCGGGCCTCGCGACTGAAGATCACGGCCACGGAAGTCGATGCGGCCAGCCTGCTGCGCCAGCTCGCCGATGATTTTTCCGGAGAGGCGCAACACGAACAAATCGCACTGCGGGTCGAGAGCGAGGCGACCGCCGTGCTGCGCTGTGACGGGAAGCGCATCCACCAGGCGCTGTCCAATTTGATCCACAACGCGCTGAAGTTTACCGAGGAGGGAGGCACGGTGACGTTGCGCCTGACCATCGATGCCCTGCACGCGGCGTTCAGCGTCGAGGACACGGGCCGTGGCATCGCCGAGCACGAGCTCGACAAGGTGTTCGAGCGCGAGTGGCAGAGCGATGAGACCGCCCATATGGGCTCGGGCATGGGCTTGTATATCGCCAAGGGCATCGTCGAGGCTCACGGCGGCAAGATCGAGGTCTCGAGCCAGCTCGGGCAAGGCAGCACCTTCACGGTATTTCTGCCGATGCCCTGAACGCCGCGCGCCGCGCTGGTGTCAGAGGTTCGAGAGCACAGCGCGCACGGGGAGCACGACGGTGAACGTGGCCCCTCGCCCCTCCCCCGGGCTCTCGGCGCTCACGTGCCCGCCATGCGACTCGACCAGGTAGTGCACGATCGCCAGCCCGAGGCCGAGGCCACCATGCACACGCGTGGGCCCGCTATCCCCCTGTCGAAAACGTTCGAACACGTGAGGCAGGAAGTCCGCGCGCACGCCCTGACCGGTGTCGCTGACGCGCAGAACCACGTTCCCGGGACGGGCCTCGAGGTGGACCTCTACGCGGCCACCGCTCGGTGTAAATTTGATCGCGTTGGACAGGAGATTCCAGACGACCTGCTGCAGTCGAGCAGGATCGCCAGTGGTCGACCCGGCATTGGGTTCCAGGTAGGTAGCGAGCTCCACCCCCTTGGCCTCTGCCATCGGCCTCACCGTGTCCATGGCAGCCTGCACGACCCCGGCGAGCTCGATGACTTCGAGCCGGAGTTGCAGTTTGCCGGTGACGATCTGGCTGACGTCCAGGAGATCTTCGATGATGCGAGCCTGAGCGTGAGCGTTTCTTTCCATCGTAGCGATGGCGTGCGCCACTCGCTCGGGGCGCCCGCTTCGCAGCACGTGGAGCCAGCCGAGGATGGCCGTGAGCGGCGTACGCAGCTCGTGGGAGACCGTCGCGAGGAACTCATCCTTGAGACGATTGGCGTTCTGCGCCTCGCTGTACAACTCGGCATTTTCGATCGCGAGCCCTGCCCGCCGAGCGAGCTCTTCGGCCAGCGCGACGTCGGCGACATCGAAGTGTCTGCCCGACTGGGAGGTGGTCAGGGCCGTAGCACCGAACACGCGCCCGCGAACCATCAGCGGGACTGCCATGTAGGATCTCATGGCCAGCTGCCGCACGAGTTCCTCGGCGCGCGAGGTGGGGCTCCACAGCTCGCGCAGCGGGCCCGGAACCTCGGCAATCATCTCCGCTCGGCCGGTGCGGATCACGCGTGACAGCAAGCGCTCCTCTTCGATGCGCAGCGGCAGCAGCGCGTCCAGCTCCCGCGCGTTGGCTTCCTGCTCCGCGTCCCGGCCCGCCAGCGTCATCAAGCGAATGACTCCGTCGTCCTCGAGCCGATAGATCGCGGCCAGATCCGCGATGGTCGGTATCGCGAGACGAACGACTCGCTCGAGCGTGGTTGCATAGTCGAGGGAGGCTCCGAGCGCTGCCGTCGCTTCGGCAAGGAATCGATTGCGCTCTTCCGCGACCAGCCGTGCGCGGTAGAGGCGCGCGTTCTCGATCGCCAACGCCGCTCGCCGCGCGAGCTCCTCGGCCATGGCCAGATCGGAGCCGCCGTAGCGCCGCAGCGATTCAGCAGCCACAAACGTGATCGCTCCGAGGCTGCGGCCGCGCGTCACGATCGGAACGATCATGACCGATTGCAGGCCGACGTCCCGCAAGATACGCAGGTGGTCAGCGTCTCGCGCCGCCCGCTGTACCATTGCGTCGGAGATCTCTGCGTAGAGTTCGGAGTGTCCGGTACGGACCACGTTGGGCACGCCCTGGAGCGCGTCGGGATCGAGCGGGTAGCGGTGGCGCAGTTCTGCGGCAAACGCCATCTTGGCTGGATTGACGTGAGCGAGCGCGAGCTGGACGATCGCGTGCGGAGGCCGCTCCGCCACCATGTCGACCACGCACCAGTCCGCGACGTGCGGCACCGCCAGGCGCACCACGGTCTGTAGCGTCGCCTCGTAGTCGAGGGATCCGGCAAACGCCTCGCTGGCGCCGGCGAGAAATGTGCTCGCTCGCTGGGCGCGTTTGCGCTCGGTCAAGTCGGCCACATAGGCGAGAAACGTCACCGAACCGTCCGCGAGCACGCGCCCGACGGCGAGCTCAATCGGAAACTCGCTGGCATCGGCTCGCAATGCCGTGAGTTCGATGCGGGTATCGAGCACGCGGCTCTCGCCGGTGGCCAGGTACGCGGCCAGCGCGCGGCGATGCGCCCCGCGGTATCGAGGTGGGATGAGCAAATCCTCGAGGCAGGCGCCGATCACCTCTTGCCGCCGATAGCCGAACATCACCTCCGCGGCACGATTGAACTCCGTGATGCGTCCGTCCTGGTCCATGCCGACGACCCCATCGAGGGAGGCGTTCAAGAGAGCGGCGCTCCGCGCAGCGGCGTTGCGTTCCTGCGCGTCGAGCCGGACCGTCTGACGCCGGATCAGTTCCCGAGCGCGAAACAGCTCGACGAACACTGCGACCTTGGCGCGCACGACGTCCCGGTCGAGCGGCTTGCGCAGGACATCCACGGCTCCGTGCGCGTAGCCCTCGAGTGCCGGGATATCCCCGGCGGTCATGAAGATGATGGGAACGTCACCCCCCCGCTGCTCGGCCCGGATCAGATCCGCCGTGCCCAGGCCGTCGAGGCCCGGCATCATCACGTCCAGCAAGACCACGGCGAACTCCTGCTCGCGCACACGCGCCAGCGCCTCCTGGCCCGAGGCGGCACGCACGACCCGCTGCCCAATGGGGGCCAATACGGTTTCCAGGGCGAGCAAGTTCGCCGAATGGTCATCGACGATCAGAATGCTCGCGACGTCCGCAGGTGGACCCGGCAGAGGGGGGCCGTCCGTCAACAATGGAGCTGCAGCGCGGCGATGAGCTTCCCGACGTTCAGCGGCTTGGACAGGTGATCCACCGCGTTCATGCTGGCGTTCCGCGGATCTTGCCGGCCCACCGCGGAGACGACCAGGATCGGGATGGCTGCGAGCTCCGGGTCCTTCTGCTTCTCCTGCGAAAAAGTCCAACCATCCATGACGGGCATCATCAGGTCCAGCACGATGATACAGGGCCTCCTGCCCGCCTTGAGGTACGCCAGAGCCTCGGCCCCGTGGCAGGCGCTAGACACCGCGTAGCCCGCGGATTCCAGAATCTCCACCATCACCTCGCGGATATCCCGATCGTCCTCCACCACGAGAACCGGATGGCGTTCGTCGACCATGCTTGACCCATTTTTGCATAGCACAATGGGGCTATAGGCGCGTGCAACAGCGCGAGATGGACCAAAGAAACGGGGTGCTGGCAGCCCCGTCGTTGCACGGCATGTCGCGGCGGGCGTCGCTTCCCGGGAGGGACGCGCCGGAGCATACAAAAATGCCCCACCGCTTTTGGGGGGCTGGCGGCATTGGGGCGTCGGGCTCGCCTTCAGAAACGAGCTCGCCCGGTCGTAAGGAGCGGGCACTCCGCCGCGCGGCGTGTTCGCTCGGGAGTCCTACGCCCGGCCCTCCGCCGGGGCCACCACCGAACCCGGCTCGAGCAGACCATTGATCCGCTCGACCAGCTCCGAAGGCGGAAACGGCTTGGCCAGGTAGGCGAGCGCGCCGGCGTCGATCTCCCGCCGCAGCAGCTCTTCTTTGACATAGCCCGAGCAGACGATGACCTTGCCGGCGGGGCGGCACGAGAGGTAGCGCTCGATCAGCTCGCGGGTGCCCCCGCCCGGCATGATGCCGTCCGTGCACAATACGTCGATCTCCGGTCCCACGCGCTCGAGCAACGTAATGGCCGTCGCAGCGTCCGGACTTTCAAAGACGCGAAAGCCTGCGGCGTCGAGCACGCGCACCAGACTCGAGCGTACGCCGGGGTCGTCCTCCGCCACCATCACGCTGGCCCCCAGCGGAGTGGGGAGCGGCGCGGCGGTGGGGGCGACCGCATCGGGCGCGGTGAGCTCCTCGGGAAAGTAGATGTAAAAGGTGGAGCCGCGACCGAGCTCACTCTCCGCGCGGATGGAGCCCAGGTTGCGTTCGACCAGGGCGTGCGCCGTGGCCAGCCCCAGCCCGTTGCCACGCTCTCCCTTGGTCGTGAAGAAAGGCTCGAAGATATGGGCCTGGGTGAGTGGGCTCATGCCCGAGCCGCTGTCCTTCACCCAGAGCTCCACCCAACGCTCGCACCCTGCCGGGCCGGGCACCCCGGCGGGCAACTCGTGCAAGCCGAGGCTGCGCAGCCCGAGGGTGAGGTTGCCCCCCATGGGCATGGCGTCGCGCGCATTTAGACCGAGATTCAAGAGAACGTGCGCCACTTGCGACGCGTCCACGCGCACGCGCGGGGAAAACCCCGGTTCGAGTTGCCGCTCCACCACGATGCTGATGTCCTCGGGCAACATGCGGCGCAGCGCCCGGGCGCCATCTTCCAGCATGTCCAGCGCGACGACGGTGCGGGGCGCGCGCACGTCCCGCCGCCCAAAGGTCAACAAGCGCTGGGTGAGCTCACTGCCCTGCACGGCCGCCTGGCGAATGGCAGCCAGCCCCTCACGCATGACCTCCGGGTCGTCCTCCGTTTGCAAGAGCGACGCCCAGGACAGCACGACCTGCAGCGAATTGTTGAAATCGTGCCCGACGCCTGCCGCGAGCTTGCCGACCACCTCCAGCTTTTGCGAGCGCTGCAGCGCCGATTGAGTCTGCTCCAGCACGTGCTCGGCGTGCGAGCGATGTTGCTCGGCGAGGCTCAAGCGCCGCAGGGCCTCGGAGGTAATGGACAGCGAACGCTCGATCTGCGTCACCACATGGCCAATCAAGAGCGCGATCACCCCAGTCACGACGGCGTAACCGATCGCCAGGCGAGGCCCGAGCAGGTACAATAGGCGCTCGCCCGCCAGGCCAGGACCAGGGGCAGAGGCCGCCCAGATGCCGAGCACCACCACACCGAGAGTGCTCAGCGCGAGCACCAGGAACATGGGCCGCCGCCCCAGGAAAATCCCGGCGCTGACCACTGCGAGCGCGTTGATGAGCACCGGCGCCGGCAGCAGCCCCACGATGTGGATGCCGCTCGTCCCCACCATCCAAAGCAGCAGGCAGAAGATGAGGGCGCGCTGCTGGTAGCTCTGCCCCGGACGGTAGCGGAGCCAGACCACACAGGCGAAGGCGCCGATCATCAACAAGAAGCTCGGCTCGAGCAAATGCTCGGGGCCGGAACCGGCCACCGCCAGCGCCGCCAGGACCGCCAGTAGCCACCCCAGCCGCGCCGTCCAGAGCAGCACCTGCTCCAGGACCGCCTCCCGCCACTCGGCGCCCCCCCGCTGTCCACCCATTTCCCACACAGGATACTCCCGCGCCCCGCCCCCCACCAGGTGTCGACACGAGATGGTGTCACCCTCGCGAGCGGGAGCCGCCGTTCAGAGCGAGCCGGTCGCGCCCGCCGCTCCGACCCGCAATCCACCGGGATGCTTCATGTTTGGCGCCGCCTGGGGCCCGCCCCCACGAGCTGTCAGCCTGCCCGCTACCCGGCGGCTCCTTACTTGACGAAGCGCGTCGAAAAGCGAAGCCTGTACGTACCATGCAGTCGCGTTGGCTGGAGACCTTGACCTGGCCGGAAGCTGAAGTGGCCCTCCACGAGCTGCCCACGGTGCTGCTGCCGCTCGGCGCCCGCACCAAGGAGCACGGCCATCACCTACCGCTGAACAACGACTGGTTGATCGCGGAGTACCTCGCCAAGCGCGTCGCCGAGCAGTGCCCGGTACTGGTACTACCGACGCTCCAGTACGGCTTCTATCCCGCGTTCCTCGAGTACCCGGGCTCGGTCAGCGTGCGCTGGGAGGCGTGCCGCGACACGATCATCGACATCTGCCGCAGCCTGGCCAACCAGGGCGCCAAGCGCTTCTACGTCCTGAACACCGGCATCAGCACCGTCAAGCCGCTGCAAGCGGCACGTCTTTCCATCCAGGGGGAAGGCTCCCGTTTCGAGTTCACGGACATCGGTACCGCGTACGCTCCCTTGCGCCTGCAGGTCGCCACCCAGCCGGCAGGCACTCACGCCGACGAGATCGAGACCTCGATGATGATGTACATCGCGCCCGAGATCGTCCGGCTCGACCGCGCCGAGCGAGACATCCACCCCGATCGTGGCCCCGGCGGCCTGACCCGCGACCCCAAGGCGACCAGCGGCGTGTTTTCCCCGACCGGCGCCTACGGCGACCCCACGCTCGCCAGCCTCGAGAAAGGCAAAATCGTCGTCGAGGGCATGGTCCAATACCTCGTCGAACAGGTGAGCAGTCTCTCGACCGAGCACGTCCGCCGCGCCCCGGCCACCCTGCAAAGCCGCTGACGGGCGCTCCGCCGGCTCCCTGCTCACGCCGCCAGCTCCTGCGCCTCCGCCCGTTCCTGCGGGCTCGGCCACTCCCGTTGGCTCTACGCCGCCGGGCCCCTCGGCGTCGAAAAAGCCGCCCGCACCCGCTGGACGCGGGCGATCCGCCCCCGGCCACCGCCATCCCGCCCCCGGCCACCCATTTTGGGTGTCTTTTCCGCGCGCTCGCCCCCCTCTCCGCGGTTGCCAACACCCGAGACGGTCGCTATGGTCCCGCCCCTCGGGCGCATAACTCAGTGGTAGAGTGCAACCTTCACACGGTTGAAGTCGTAGGTTCAAGTCCTACTGCGCCCACGAATTTACTCTGACATCTCGCGAAGTTCCCGGAGGGCCGCGAGACCGAAAAGAGTACCGGAGTCGAGCTGGGTGCCGACGAGAGTACCGATGGGTACGTGAGTTCGCCCCGCGGCGCTGTACCGATCGGTACTCAGCGAGCACGCACTCTAGGTGCTCCTCGAGCGCGGCCTGCTTCGTAAAAGTCCGAGGGACGATCTGCCGTCGGTAGTGACCGCTTCCAGAGGGTACCGAGCTTCGGGTTCAGCGGCGGAGCATGATGTCCCGCACGCACGCGTCTCACCCTCCGCGAGGATGCTCACGACGGTAGCCCGGTTTGAGCAGGGCCCAAACCATCCATGCCCGTAGGCGCTGCAGCCCCACAGTGGCCCCGCAGTCCGCGCTCGAGTTTGCCAGGCTTTCGGGAACTCCGCGGGGCATCGCTTCGTCAGACGATCTTGCCAGGGACTTCGGAGAGGTCGATCCGTTTCGGGACGCGCGCCTGAGAGCGCCCCCCGCATGTGCCCCGGCGCCAGGAGTGTCCCATGATCAACTCGAAGTCATTGCCTCCGACGGGCGGCGCAGGCCGCAGCGCGGCATCGGACAGCACTGAGCCGCCGCACTCCCGACAACAA